>Ga0222626_1000412_pt1 | contig 25694 bp, 23 predicted proteins | sample AntAcemetageno91_FD_179862 | JGI IMG/M metagenome (GOLD analysis project Ga0222626, IMG submission 179862) | Saline water microbial communities from Ace Lake, Antarctica - #91 | ecosystem: Environmental > Aquatic > Non-marine Saline and Alkaline > Saline | place: Antarctica: Ace Lake | collected...
CTTAGGCCTGCTTGAGGCCGGGTGTCAGGTGGTGACCTCCTATCCCGGAACGCCGAGTTCGGAGATCCTGCCCGAGGTGGTTCGACTGATCAAATCCGCGGGCCTCAACACCTATGTGGAGTGGTCCACCAACGAGAAGGTAGCCTTTGATAACGCCTTTGCCGCCGCCGTTTCAGGGAAGAGGGCGGCATGCTGCATGAAACAGGTGGGGCTGAATGTGGCGGCTGACTCACTTATGAGCGCAGCTTATATAGGGACTACGGGAGGGTTGGTTATTATCTCTTGTGATGACCCGGGTCCACACTCCTCCCAGACCGAACAGGACACCCGGTTGATGGCCCGCTTTGCCAAGGTCCCGGTGTTAGACCCTTCCAGCCCTGAAGAGGCGAGACAGATGCTGGGGGTTGCCTTTGATCTTTCCGAAGAATTCCAGGTGCCGGTCATCTTGCGGCCTGCCATTAGGGTGTGTCATGCCAGGGAGAACCTCACATGGGGCGGGCTTAAAAACAATGACCAGAAGGCATCTTTTGAAAGGAATCCGGGCCGATGGGCAGCTACGCCCCGATTTCGTTTTATTCTCCATGGTGAACTGAATCGAAAATTAAAGGAAATCGGGCGCAGGTTCGAAAAGCTCGATCCGTTCAACTTTCACGATCTGAAGTCAGGGAAAAAATATCCCTTGGGTATCTTGGCTGGCGGCGTGCCTTATTCGGTTGTTCGCGACATATTGTCGGATGAAGACCGAAAGGATATCCCGGTCATGAAAATGTGTGCGCCCCACCCATTTCCAGAGGGTTTAGCCGAGGAGTTTATGTCTGCCTGTGAAAAGGTGCTTGTCATCGAAGAGACAGACACTGTAATCGAATATTTTCTGAGAGACAGCGAGAAGGTCCTCGGCAGGTTTTCAGGCCATGTCCCATCGGAAGGTGAACTGGTGCCCGAGGTGGTCTATGGCCTCATCAATAAAACCCTTGAAGAACTACAGATGAAAGGGCTGAGCAACGATGGGCACCAGAGCGCCATTGAACTGGTGAAGGGGCTTGAACTCCCCATACGTAAACCGACCCTCTGTCCCGGGTGCCCTCACAGGGCCTCCTTTTTTGCCATCAGGAAGGCCAGGCCAAAGGCGATATTTACCTCTGATATCGGTTGTTATACCTTAGGGATAAACTTAGGGGGGGTTGACACCTGTTTGGATATGGGGGCCGGCATAACCATGGCCTCAGGTTTTTATCATTCTTTTGCCCAGGATCAAGTTGAGCAGCCGATTGTGGCTACCATTGGGGATTCGACGTTTTATCATTCAGGCACCGCCGGGTTGTTAAACGCGGTTTATAATGGGTCTCGATTTATTTTAGTGATCCTGGATAACCAGATCACCGCAATGACAGGGATGCAGCCCACTCCGGGATTGGGGATCCGTGCGGATGGGACCAAGGGAAAAACGATCCCCCTTGAAAGGGTTGTGGCCGGTTGCGGTGTCGATTTTATCGAGATAGTGGATCCTTATGATCTAAAGGCAATGAACAAACTGATCAAAAAGGCTGTTAAATATACAAATGATCCGGCTGGCGGGGTCGCCGTTATTATCGCGCGGCATCCCTGTGTCATTGCTTACAGGGAAGAAGCCATTCCACAAAAAAAGAAAATAGTTGTAACGGAAGATTGCGTGGAGTGTAATTTCTGCCACGATCGGTTTGAATGCCCGGCGCTTTATAAGGACGCTGATCTGGGACGAACCGCGGTCAATCAAACACTTTGTGTCCAGTGTGGCGTCTGTTTAGAGATATGCCCTAAGGGCGCCATTATAGAGGCGTAAGGAGAGAGAGTAACATCGATGGAAAACATCAATTTTGTTTTAAGTGGCTTGGGTGGGCAAGGGATACTCTTCATGACCAAGCTCCTGGCCCAGTCTGCTGTTAACAAAGGCCTTAAGATTTTGGTTGGCGAGACCCATGGAATGGCCCAGCGCGGTGGATCCGTTGTTTCTCATCTCAGAGTCGGAGACGTAAAAGGAAGTCTTGTCAGGGCCGGTTCGGCCCATATCCTGCTCGCATTGGAGGAGAACGAGGCCTACCGCAATATCCCCTTTCTTGCTAAGGGTGGAAAACTCTATGCAAACGCTCCAAAAACCTCTTTCCCCCGGGAAGAGGTAAGGCCTTATCTCGAAAAGATCGGGGTCGAGTGTCGCTCTATCCCGGCCTCGGACATCGCGGCAAAATTAGCGGCCCCTATGTCAACAAATCTTGCCTTGCTCGGCTTTTTTTCTGCCTTTCAGGAAGGCCCCATAAGCTATGACGAACTAAAGGAAACCATAGCTCAGGTCAGCCCTGACCGTTTCAGGGAAATCAACCTGAAGGTTTTTGATAAAGGGTTTGATGTGGGCGCCGAATAGCAGAGATATGAAGAAGAGTCTAAAAAGGGTTGCAGGTATCCTCCTTGCCGGTGGCGCATCCACACGGATGGGCAAAACCAAGCAACTTCTACCCCTCGGGGGAAAGACACTTGTCGAGCGGGTATTAATCGAGGCCCTAAGGTCTGAACTGGAAAGGATCGTATTGGTTCTGGGATATCAGGCCGGGGATATCAAGAAAGTCATTACTCCACTTTTTCCCCAGCCAAAGCTGAGCATCATAGAAAACCGGCAATTCAAGCAGGGCATGAGCTCTTCCATTATAGCCGGCCTGTCAGAGATTGAGAATACCCACGATCATGTGATGATCCTGTTAGGTGATATGCCCTTCATCCACAGAGATCTAATCAATCTCTTGCTCCGTCGATATCTGCGATCCGGGCTGCCGATTGGCGCGATCAAGGGAAAGGATAGGCCAGCTCACCCGATGATTTTCAGCCGTGCATTGTATCCGGAACTGCTGATCCTGCGGGGTGATGTGGGCGCGAGGGCCCTTTTTGGAAAATACAGTGATCAAGTCTGCCTAATCGAGCCGGAAGGGCCATATGATGGCAGGGATATTGATACACCCGAGGACTATGCCGAATTTCAGATCTCCCTAAAAAATCAAGTTGATGAGTAAAACAATGAATAACGAAAAAGAGCATGACCAGCCTCATATACTGGTTGTAGATGATGAAGAGACGCTCAGGTATCTGATACGTGAGGGAGTGGAGAGATCCGGTTACGGATGTTCTGTTGCTTCCGATGGAATAGAGGCACTGAGGATTTTAGAAGAGAAGGACGTCGATGTGGTTATTTCCGATATTATGATGCCGGGCATGGACGGCATCGAACTCGCTAAGAGGATAAAGGAAGAGCATGACGCTGATGTTATCCTTATCACAGGTTTTATAGATGAATATTCATACGATAAGGTCATAGAAATCGGTGTCAGCGATTTCTTGGAAAAACCGATTGGGATTGAAGAGCTGATTCTCAGACTGAGACGTGTTCTGAGAGAGCGTACTAATATTCGGGAACGGAATAGGGCAGAGGAAGATCTGCGTGACAGTCTCAAAAAACTTCGAACGGCCATGGAGAGTATTGTGGAGGCCTTGGTCTTAACTCTTGAGAAGAAGGACCCCTACACATCCGGCCACCAGAAACGAGTCGCCACTTTTGCAAGTGCCATTGCCGAAGAGATGGGTTTGTCCCAAAATCAGATTGACGGTGTGCGCATGGCCGCCATGATACATGATATTGGGAAAAACGCAATTCCGGGACAGATTCTCAGTAAACCCGCTAAATTGGCAAAACTTGAGATGGAAATGATTAAAGAGCATCCCCAGTTGGGCTATGACATTCTAAAAGGGATAGAATTTCCATGGCCGGTGGCTCAGATGGTGCTCCAGCACCATGAAAGAATTGATGGTTCGGGATATCCTCAAGGGCTTTTGGGCGACGAGATATATTTGGGCGCCAAAATCTTAAGTGTAGCTGATGTTGTCGAGGCGATGGCATCTCACAGACCTTATAGGGCAGCCTTGGGACTTGACAGGGCAGTGGAGGAGATATCGAAGAATAGCGGTATCCTTTATGATCCCGATGTGGTTGATGCAGGTTTGAGACTTCTTAGGGAAAAGGGGTTTGAGTTTTAGAATTTCTTAGTTGAACGGTTACTTTTTAGCCAAGGCCTTATATGCATAAGGAGAAAAATATGTCCAATATCGTAGTGGTTGGAACCCAATGGGGTGATGAAGGAAAGGGAAAGGTGGTAGACCTTCTGACGGCAAGGTCGGATCTGGTTGTGAGATTTCAGGGTGGAAATAATGCAGGTCATACCCTGGTGGTGGATGGGAAGCAATTCATTTTTCACATCATACCTTCCGGGATACTTTACGAAGACAAGAAATGCCTTATCGGAAACGGCCTTGTCGTTGATCCGGAAGTTCTTTTGGAAGAGATCGAAAGCCTGAAAAAGAGCGGGATATTGATTAGCCCGGAAAGGCTTTCATTAAGTGAAAAAGCCCATATCATCATGCCTTACCATAAGGCCATTGATATAGCGAGAGAAGTCGCCAAGGGGAAAGCCAAATTAGGGACCACCGGGCGCGGAATAGGCCCCTGCTACGAAGATAAGGTGGCAAGGACGGGCGTAAGGGCGGTGGATCTTACTGAACCTGAAATTTTGGAAGAAAAGGTCAGGGTAAATCTGAAGGAAAAAAATTTCTTATTAGAAAAATTCTTAGGTGCGGAACCTTTAGAACCACAGCCGATAATTGATAGCTACCTTGCCATGGGAGAAACGTTAGGTCCATTTATTACTGACGTGTCTGTGGAATTGGAGCAGGCCTTGAAGGCCCAAAAGGGGATTTTATTTGAAGGTGCCCAGGGTACTCACTTGGATATTGATCATGGTACGTATCCTTATGTCACCTCTTCTAATCCGGTCGCAGGCACGGCCTGCTCGGGGGCAGGGATAGGTCCGAACCAGCTTCACCATGTGGTTGGCATTGTCAAGGCCTATACTACAAGGGTAGGGGCGGGGCCGTTTGTGACAGAGCTTGAAGATGAAACAGGGGACTACATCCAGGAACAGGGAAAGGAATTTGGCGCTACTACTGGGAGACGCCGGCGCTGTGGCTGGCTTGACCTAATAGTGGTGCGCGATTCTGCACGGCTAAACGGTCTGGATAGCCTTGCCATTACCAAGTTAGACGTCCTCACAGGTCTTAAAAGCCTGAAGATCTGTGTTGGGTATGAGATTGATGGCAAACGGGTCGATCACAGACCGGCGAGTCTTAAGAGAATGGCTGCATGCACACCTCTCTACGAGGAGTTGCCCGGCTGGCAGGATGATATCTCTGGGGCAAGAGAGGTGGAGCAGTTACCGGAAAAAGCCAAGGCCTATATTAAAGTCATCGAAGATATAACAGGGGTTCCCGTATCCGTTATATCAGTTGGACCAGGGCGGGATGAGACTATTATTGTCAAATATCCCTCCTGAAATTGATGATTGATGATTGACGATTGATGATTGACCAATGAATATAGTCCGATGTCCGAAGTCGATCTACCACCGACCAATGACCACCGAATGGCAATGGAATGACAGCGAAGCGAATGACAACTGAATGACGGTCGCAGACCAAGTGTCTAACCCGTAACCCCGCTTAAAAACGGGATCTTCGACCCGCAACTCGCAACCCGTGACCCGAAATGCGCGTTTTAATGTATTACAGCAATAATGATGTTCGCTTAGAAGAGATGCCGACGCCTCAAATAGGGCCTGGCGAGCTTCTCTTGAAGGTTGCTGCAAGCGGTATATGCGGTAGTGATGTGATGGAGTGGTACAGACGCGATAAGGTGCCGCTTGTCTTGGGTCATGAGGTGGCAGGAGAAGTAGTCGAAGTAGGGGATGGGGTAGAAAAATTCAAGGCTGGAGACCGGGTGGCCGCAACACACCATGTCCCCTGTAACACGTGCCACTATTGTCTGAGCGGACACCATACTGTCTGCGAAACCCTCCTCAAGGGGACCCATTTCGAGCCCGGGGGATTTGCGGAATATGTCAGAGTCCCTGCCATCAACGTGGATCGCGGTGTTTTTCATATCCCTGAAGGAGTCACCTATGAGGAGGCCTCCTTTATGGAACCATTAGCCTGTGTTTTAAGAGGTCAGAGAAACGCGCGGTTAAAGCCTGGGCAGACAGTGCTTGTATTGGGGAGCGGAATATCCGGGTTGCTACATGTGGGGCTTGCCCGTGCTCTTGGAGCGGGTCTGGTGGCAACGGCAGATACTATCTCCTTCAGGCTCAAAAAGGCGGAGGAAATGGGGGCCGATCTTGCCCTCCAAGCGGATGATAAAATTCTGGAGCTTCTTCGCCAGGCCAATGATGGTCGCTTGGCCGACTTAGTCATTATATGTTTTGATGGATTTATTCCGTTAGCCCTCAATGCGGTGGAAAAAGGGGGGACTATCCTCTTCTTTGCAGGTGCTGCTGAGGGCGCAACCCTTCCAGCGGCCATAAATGACCTGTTCTGGAGAACCGAGATAACCCTCACCAGCACTTACGCAGGCGCACCCGTTGACTGCCGGACAGCCCTTAAACTTATAAGGGAGGGGGGGGTTCATGTTTTGAAAACAGTGACCCACAGATTAGGGATGTCCGAGGCTCATCTCGGATTTCAGGCTGTCTGTGCCCCCACTGAACACGACTGCATCAAGGTGATTGTTGAGCCGCAGAGGTAGGGAGAATGATAACAAACCATGTTACGCTTGATCATGGGAGCGGGGGCGAAGCCTCCCACGAGCTGGTCAATGACATCTTAATCAGTCGTCTCGATAACGAAATCCTGAGAAAGTTGGATGACAGCGCAGTGGTAGACCTGTCAGGGGGCAGGTTTGCAATGACCACAGATTCTTATGTGGTGGACCCTATTTTTTTCCCTGGCGGCGACATCGGAAGCCTTGCAGTTCATGGTACTGTAAACGATCTGTCCATGCAGGGAGCGGTCCCGTTTTATCTGACCCTTGGTCTTCTCCTTGAGGAAGGTCTCCCAATGGAAGACCTTATCAGGATTGTCGATTCGGTTGCCCACGCCTCCCGAGAGGCCGGTGTAAAGGTGATCGCGGGAGATACCAAGGTGGTGCCAAAGGGGAATCTGGATAAGATCTTCATAAACACCGCAGGTATCGGATCAGTACCTAAAGGTGTTGATGTGAGCAGCCACAATGCCCGACCGGGAGATCTAATCCTTATAAATGGCGACATAGGAGACCACGGAATTGCCATACTCACCAGTCGTGAGGGCCTTGACTTCAAGACCGGCTTAATAAGCGACAGCGCGCCTCTCAATTCCCTGGTTTCATCTATCCTGAAGGTCAGTCCTCGAATTCATGTCTTGAGAGATCCCACTCGTGGCGGGGTTGCAACAGCTCTGAACGAGATTGCAGGTCAATCCGGCGTTGGTATCCAACTCTTTGAAGACTCCCTCCCGGTTGCGAATCCAGTGGTGGCTGCCTCAGAGATCTTGGGGCTTGATCCACTCTATTTGGCCAATGAGGGCAAATGCCTGATTGCCGTTGCACCCCAGGATGCCGATTCGGTACTCAACGCAATGAAAAGAGACAAATACGGAAAAAATTCGAAGATAATCGGTGAGGTTACAGATCAAAGTCCAGGACGTGTCCTTCTCAAGACTAAGGTAGGTGGAACTCGCATACTATCAATGCTCACGGGAGAACAGCTGCCAAGGATCTGTTAGGATGAGCAGCCCCCTGAGGTCTGGGGATCAAAAAGCCAGCCCGCTACCCAAAGCGAATACACTGCCAATGGCTCAAGAATACAATATCGACTACACGGATTCCCAAGTCCCCGTGTCTGATAATTTCCTTTATGTGGCCCCCCAATATCTGGAGACCTTCACGACCTGATTTTTGAAAGATCAGTTGAGTTCAAGGGATGGCTTCTACCTCCAGCAGGTTGAGGTCGGTGTTTTGATTGATAGCCATCAGAGACTGCTGATCGATCACCTCAAGGACGCTGGGGAAAATGCCGTATTTTCTTCCAAAATCCTTGACAGCCCATGTTGTATACAGTACACATTACCCTGAATCATGACCCTCAGAAATAGGGAGAAAAGAAATGCTGTTACCAAGATTTGATTATCTGGAACCCGAGAATCTTGAAGGCGCTCTTGACCTGTTGGCCACTCACAGGGAGGATGCAAAACTTCTTGCCGGGGGAACTGATCTTCTGGTGAGGATGAAAAAAGGGCTGTTAAAACCGAAAGTGTTGATCAGTCTTAAATCCTTGAATGAGTTGTCCTATATTAGAGAAGAAAAAAAATTCATTAAAATTGGCGCCAGAACGTCACTGGCCGACATTATTGCCTCCGGCCCGGTTCAAGAAAACGCCCGGGCACTCTCTCGGGCCTGTGAAAAAGTCGGTGCCGTCACCATACAGCATTACAGAGGAACGATTGGGGGAAATATCCTTCAGGACAACCGGTGCCATCATTACAACCAGTCTGATTTTTACCGTTCCGGTCGCCAGGCCTGCCACAAGGATGGGGGGAAAATCTGCTATGCAAGGGAAAACGCAGACCGGTGCAACTCCACCTGCCAGTCAGATGGTGCAACAGCCCTCATGGCCCTGGGTGCAAAACTGGTGCTGGTCAGTAAAGGGAATGAAAGAACTGTGGATCTTGATCAATTTTACACCGCTGACGGCATTATGCCCCATGGAATTGAACCCAATGAACTGCTTAAAGAGATCATCATTCCCATAAAGGGCGCGCAAAGCGCATATCATCGGTTGGCCTACCGATCCGCCATTGATTACCCCATTGTCTGCGCAGGCGTTTTGTTAAGGCCGTCTGACGGGCAAAAGGATCGAATCGAAGAGGCGCGGATTGTTGTGGGCGCCATAAGCAGGGCCCCCTTGTTTCTGGCCCAGGCGTCTTCTTCTTTAAAAGGCAAAAGCCTTGATGATAATGATGCCTTTAAGAAAGCCGCTGCCGCAGCAATGGACAGCGCTGCCACATTTGCGGTTCACAATGTGGGGTCGACCCTCGAATACCGGTGTGACATGATACCGCTGATGGTGTTACGGGCGCTCATAGAAACCGCACAGGCAATAGAAAACTCAAACGGATAACCGGTCATAGCGGAGTTTAAGAATGGAAAAGATAAGAATCACTCTGAATGTTAATGGCAGACCCCATGAGGTCATGATCTATCCAAACGAAACCCTTTTGGATGTACTGAGGGATCAACTGGATATGATCGGCTCAAAAGAGAGTTGTGGAGAAGGGGTTTGCGGATCCTGCACCGTTCACATGGATGGCAAACCGGTCCGGGCCTGCCTGACCCTGGCCATGGAAGCCCGGGGGGCACAGATCAAAACAGTGGAAGGCCTTGCCAACGGGGATGAATTGTCAGATCTGCAGCAGTCCTTTATCGATCACGGTGCCGTCCAATGCGGTTTCTGTACCCCCGGAATGCTTATGACGGCGGACGCACTGCTCAAAGAGAATCCAAACCCGGATGAAAATGCCATCCGAAAGGCCCTTTCTGGAAATATTTGCCGGTGTACCGGATATGCAAAAATTGTCAAGGCAGTGGCCCATGCGGCCCAGCCACAGGACCATTGTTGCGATTGTAATCCAAAGGAGTAAAAAAAATGTCTGATTACACCATAATAGGAACAAGGATGCCCCGGGTTGATTCCAGGGCCAAGGTAATGGGAAAGGCAAAATACACGGCCGATCTGAAACTGCCCGGCATGCTGGTCGGGAAAATCAAAAGAAGCCCCTATGCCCATGCCCGCATCGTAAATATTGATACATCAAAGGCTGAGGCGTTGCCCGGCGTCAAATCGGTTGTTACGGGAAAAGATACCGAAGGCGTCAAATGGGGCGTTTTTCCCTATACCCGGGATCAGCAGTTTATCCAGACGGAAAAAGCCCGGTACATCGGGGATGAAGTGGCCGGTGTGGCGGCTATAGATGAAGAGACCGCTCTTCGGGCCCTTGATCTCATTGAAGTGGAATACGAGGAACTGCCGGCCGTGTTTGACCCCATGGAAGCCATGGCATCGGATACGGAACTCATCCATCAGGATTTTCCCAATAACGTGAATATTCATGTGAATATCGACACTGGAAATGTGGATGAAAACTTCGAAAAAGCCCATTATATTCGAGAAGATACCTTTATGGCGTCGGAAGAATCCTATTTCCACGCCGAACCCTATGCCGTGGTGGCGCAGTTTGACCCTGAAGACTGCCTGGAAGTCTGGTGCCCCAATGGCGGGCCGCACATGAAATCAAAGCCGCTTTCCAATGCGTTTAAGATTCCGCTGCACAAGGTCAAGATCAAAAAAATTGCCATTGGCGGCGCCTTTGGGGGGCGGTCCGAAATATGCCCGGCCGACTATATTTGCTCGCTTCTGGCGAAAAAAACCAACAAGCCTGTGAAGATCGTGTTTACCCGGGAAGAAAACACCATTGCCACCCGCCAGGGACACGCCATGATCACCACCCATAAAACAGGTGTGGACGAAGGCGGGCGGGTCATTGCCCGTGATAGCACCTGCTATATGGACGGCGGCGCTTACTCCAGTACCGGTCCCATTGCCACCAGCGTTCCCTTTCTCTCAATGGAGCAGGCCTATCGAATTGGAAGTGTGCGATATAACGGCTATCGGATTTACACCAACAAACCCATCAGGGGAATGATTCGGACCCACGGAAGAGGATTTGCCTGCGGGGTGGATACGCAGTTAGACATGATCGCAGACCATCTTGGCATAGACCCTGTAGAGATACGGCTTAGAAATTCCCGGCAGCCGGGTGATTATACCAACACCAAATCGTATGTTTCCTCCTGCGCCATGGATGAAACCATTCAAAAGGCGGTAGAAAAATCAGGTTTCAAGGAAAAATGGGGGAAACTGCCCCCTTTCCATGGCATCGGCATCGGCACCAATTCCGTGCAGACAGGATTCCCAATGGGGATACGGGGCGGCTCACAGTCCTTTATCAAGTTCAATGAAGATGGGGAAGCCACGGTCATGAGCGGCGTTGTGGACAACGGCCAGGGAAATGAAAACATGGTGGTCCAGATAGCGGCTGAAGAATTGGGTCTTTTGCCCGAAGACATCCATCTGGTAAATGCCGACACGGAAACCACATCCTCAGACCCCGGGTCATATTCCCAGGTCTCAACATTTGTAGGCGGGCAGGCGGTTAAGATTGCCGCTGAAAACTGCCGGGCAAAACTCTTTGAGGTGGCATCAAAAGTATTAAAAGTTGCGCCTGAAAAACTGGCCGCCAAAAATCGCCTCATTTTTGTCAAAGATGACCCTGAGAAATCCATACCCATCAAAAAGGTGGTCAGGATCAGCCTGCTGAACTTCAACTCCGTCAATGCCGAAGGCGGTTACTGGCCTAAAGTGGACATGAAGCGCGAATGGGTTAAGAACCCCTATGGCCAGATGTGCGAAGCCTTTTCATTTGGCACCACCATCGTCGAAGTCAAGGTCGACCCTGATACGGGTCAGGTTGAGGTGCTGGAAGCCACTGCGGCACAGGATGTGGGGTATGCCTTGAACCCCCTGGTTCTGGAAGGCCAGTTTGAAGGCTCCATCGCCATGGGCGGACAGGGAGGCATGCTGACCGAGTACCATGAATGGAACGACGGCAGGTGTATCAATCCCACCATGCTGGATTATAAGCTGCCTCTGGCCTGTGATATGCCCAAGATCAACAGTATCATCGTAGAATCCATCGATCCCAAAGGGCCATACGGCGCCAAAGAAGCCGCCATGTCCATTGCCATGTCCGCTGCCCAGGGCTATAGCGGCGCCGTCAGCAATGCCATCGGCGTTCACATGGATTCTTTTCCCTTGACACCGGACAAAATTCTTACCGCCATCAAGGTGAAAAAGGCCCAGGGTTAAAATCAGGTTGTTAATCATTCTTTTGAAATTAATAGAGGAAAAAATATGAAAGCACTAATCATCGGCGGAGTCGGCGGTATGGGGCAGGGCGTTGCAAGGGACCTGGTTAAGCAGGAACAGGTGACAGATGTTATCTTGGCCGACTTGTACCCGGATCCGGAAAGACTCTCAAAAAAACTGCGTGAAAATGAAAAAACAACCCTCATAAAAATGGATGTCAATGACCATACCTCAATGGTCAATGCATTTAAAGACGTCAGCGTGGTCATCAATACAGCGGGACCATTTTACAAAACCGCCGTACCGGTTGCCAAAGCGGCGGTTGCGGCCGAAGTCAATTATATTGATATCTGTGATGATTACGAGGGAACCGAAATCCTTTTCAAATCGGAAATCGACCAACTGGCCAAAGATGCCGGCATCACTGTACTGACGGGGATGGGGTCCGATCCGGGAACCAATAATGTGCTGGTGAAGTGGTACGCGGACCGTCTGGACCGCGTTGACGAGATTTACCTCTACTGGGTCGTGAGTATTGCCGAACTGGCAGGCGCCGCCTGGGACCACAGCCTTCATATGACCCTTGGAAAAATTCCCCAGTTCATTGATGGTGAACTGGTTCATGTGGAAGGCGGGACCGGGGAAACAGCGGAACAATTCCTTGAACCCCTTGGCACCTGTCATGTCCGTTACGTGGGCCATCCCCAGCCCCTCACTCTTCCCAAATACATCAAAGGGGTCAAAAATGTGATCATCAAAGGTGCCCTGATCCCTTTATGGGTGGATGAACTGATCAAATCACAAAAAGATGCCGGCTTTCTGGGGACAGCGCCCATTGATGTCAAAGGGACCCAAATCACCCCTTATGATCTATCTTTAAAAATGTGGGAAACCATTCCCGAAGGTAGGGATAACGGGCCCCAGTCATCCGGTTTGAAGGTCATCGTCAAAGGTGAAAGGGACGGCAGAAAGGTTGTCTACACCGCCGACATGGTGGGCAGAATGGCCCCCGGGACAGGGCTCCCCGCCTCTATTGCATCGCTTATGATGGATGCGGGCGATGTCACCGTAAAAGGGGTTGTGGCGCCTGAAGGCTGTATTGACCCGGATAAATTCTTGAGTATTTTTTTAAAGAGAGGGGCCAGAATCCATCAGACAGAAACCATTTTATCCATGTTTGAGCCTGGAAAATAGATGAGGAGACCTATCCCATGAAAGAGACCGAAAAACTGAATATCACCAAGAGTCTGGAACTGTATGAAGAAGCGCTGGAAGTGGTGCCGGGAGGAGTCTTAGGGGCCAGAAAGCCCGGTGATTTTATCGAGGGAGAATACCCCATTTTTCTTGAAACCGGAAAAGGCTCACGCCTGATCGATGTTGACGGCAATGAGTTTATTGACTTTTTGTGCGGTTACGGCCCCATCATCCTGGGATACCGGGAAGAAGAGGTGGATAAAGCGGTCTGCCGGCAAATAGAAGAAAAGGGGTTTTGTTTTACCCTAACCCAGAAATATCAGAACTTTCTGGCAGAAAAACTGACCCAGATTGTGCCTTCTTCTGAAATGAGCATATTTCTGAAAACAGGTTCTGATGCCACGACCGCCAGCATCCGTATTGCACGGGCGCACACCAACAAACTCAAGGTGATGCGTTGTGGTTACCATGGCTGGCATGACTGGTGTGTGGAAATGAAAGGCGGTATCCCGTCGAAATTCTATGAGGATGTCTATGAATTTCAATACAACCGGCTCGATCAGCTGGAAGCGTTGATGGCTGAGCATGGCAATGAAACCGCTGCCATCATCATGACCCCTTTTGGCCACCCCAATCACCAGAAGATGCAGATACCAGCCCCCGGTTTCCTGGAGGGTGCCAGGGGCATTGCAGACCAATATGGCGCCGTACTGGTCTATGATGAAATCAGAACCTGTTTCAGGCTTTCAATGGGCGGTGCTCAAAAGCTCTATAATGTTACGCCTGATCTGACGGTTCTCGGAAAAGCCATGGCGAACGGCTATCCCATCTCGGTTGTCACGGGCAAAAAAGACATTATGATGGCAGCCTCCGACAAGCTTTTTATATCATCAACCTTTTTCCCCAACAGCGATGCTTTTGTTGCGGCGCTAAAAACCATTGAAATCATGGAACGGGACCATGTGCTGGAAAACATCTGGGAAAAAGGCGAACGGTTTATGAAAGACATCCAGAAGTTGATTGACAAATATGATGTGGGTGCGGAACTGACCGGTGTTGCCCCCATGTTCTACATTACTTTCAAAAAGGATCAAACCGGCGCTTATAAAGGCAAACGAACAGATTTTTATACCCAACTCATCCGAAAAGGGTTCTTCTTCTCACCATACCATCACGCCTATATCAGTTTTCGACACACACAAGAAGACCTGGACCTGACCCTTAAAGCCATTGAAGAATCCCTGGCGTATGTGAAAGAAAAATATTGAGGTTCTTCCAGCATAGCAGAAGAATTGCCGAGAGCCATGGATATCTATGATCTGATCGTAGTGGAACTCGCATACTCTCTATGCTAACGGAAGAACAGCCGCCAAGGATCTGTTAGTATAGACATCGTCAAATAGTTGAGTGGTTTAGTCGTTGATGAACTCGTAAAAAGTCAGAAAGCACCTGTTATTGTCATTCCCGCGAAGCTTGTCCTCGACCTGATCGGGGAGCGGGAATCCAGTAAAATCAATCCCGCCGCGGCGGGAGACTCCCGCTTTCGCGGGAGTGACGGCCTTGGAGACTTTTTACGAGACCATCAGTCGTTGAGTAGGCAAAAATGCCAGTCACTTCAATATATTAGGACTTCAACCATTTTGAATGTCCAATTTCCAGCAAAACAACACAAAATTACGTTACTACAACCACTTAACCACTCAACTACTCAACCACTTAACGAGCTCTTGTTCTAATCTACTACAATCGTTTCCCCTGGCCCTGAAACGACCTCTCCGATAGGTTAATTTTTCAAGCTGGAAATTCCGATAGGCATTCTGTTTTTCTGAGAAAAGACCTATGGTGAACTGGAGCGAGTATTGGAACTGCTGATGATTTGTGTTGACAAATAGACAAAAGATAATGAGATTATCCTCTGCAAGAAGGTCCTTCATCAGGTCACCCAGAATCTTAAAAAGCCCTTAAGATTGGCAAAAATTAGATGATAAAATCAATGAATATAGCATGGTGGGTGCAGCGCTGGAGTGAATTGCATCCGAATAAGGTAGCGATCCTATTCGAAGGATCTAAAATAACCTATTCAGAGCTTCATCAGCGGGCCAACAGGGCAAGTTGCTGGCTCCAGTCCCTTGGCATTGAGAAGGGTGATCGGGTTGCCTTAATGATGAAAAACTGCCCGGAATTTATAGGGCTTTACTTGGCGTGCGCCCGATTAGGGGCAATTTTCGTTCCTCTCAATTTCCGGTTGGCTGGGCAGGAACTCGAATATATTCTGAAGCATTCCCAGCCAAGGCTTTTCGTGTTTGGCAGGGAATATATTGAAACAGTGAGGGCGCTCGACTTTATCGATGGAAGGCCCCACATGCTTTTGGCCTGCGCTGGCGGTGATCAAGTCAAAAGTGAAATCATGGACTATACTGCCGAGACAAGTCTGTTTAATGGCCAGGAACCCTTTCTCACAAAGTCCCTGGGCCCGGCAGACCCGGAAGAACCCCATGTTATAATGTATACCTCAGGGACAACGGGACAACCAAAGGGAGCTGTACTCTCCCACCGAAAGACACTCTTCAACTGTCTCAACGCGGACATTTTTTTTAAGCTCCATTTTGACGACATTATGCTGATAACCCTTCCCCTTTTCCATTCCGGAGGCCTTTTCATACAGGCCACTCCGGTTATCTATAAAGGGGGAACAATGATAATCCACCCCAGCTTTGATCCTGCTAAGACATATGAGGATATCGAGCGATTTAAGGTCACAAAGTTCTTAGGCGTGCCGACTGTTTACCGTTCTCTTGTACAGGTAAAGCCGGAAGAGAGATGTGACATATCATCGTTGAAGGTCTCCGCAATAGGGGGAGAGAAGGTAAGTCCTGAACTGTTGGTTATGTGTAAGGAGGCCGGGTTTCCTGTCCGCCAAATTATGGGCCAGACAGAAACATCGATCCTCTTTTGGGCCTCTGAAGAGGATTCCATCAGAAAGCCGGGAACGGTTGGCAGGCCGGTATTCCATGCCGAAGTTAATCTTGTTGACAGGGAGGGCAGGACTGTAAAGCCTGGGGAAACGGGAGAGATTATTGTCAGGGGGTCAATCATGATGAAGGAATACTGGCAGGATCCTGTGAAGACGGAAGAAACAATTAGAAACGGATGGCTCCATACCGGCGATCTTGCCCGCGTGGATGAGGAAGGCTTTTTTTATCTCGTTGACAGGGCAAGAGATATGTACATATCCGGTGGAGAGAATGTTTACCCTGCGGAGGTAGAACGTATACTGAGAGAGCATCCCCATGTGGAAGAGGTTGCTGTGGTCGGTGTTCCGGACGAAAAATGGGGCGAGGTCGGAAAGGCGTTTGTCATTCCTGAAAATGGGAGGAATATCTCCCCTCAAGAACTGTTAGCCTATTGTGAAGGCCGCCTGGCACGCTATAAATGGCCGAGAGAAGTGGTATTCTGTGTGGAGTTTCCCAGGACTACTCTCGGCAAGGTGAAAAAAATGATGCTTGTGAATGAATCCTGATTTTACTCACGCAAAGCCGCAGATAAAAACTATGACTGAAAGTGATTGTCGAGCTCAAATCAGTGGGAAAAATAGCTCCCGTGCACAAGAAGCAATTACTCACGTATTTTAGATTGGCTGACAAGAGGCTGAGGCTGCGCATCAATTTTGGGGCTTCGCTGATAAAGGATAGCATTTTTCGGGTTGCGAATAGTCTATAAGTTTTCTTTGCGGCTTCGCGCCTTTGCGTGAAACATTTTCTGTTGCGGTTTATCCGGGTTAAGGTTATCGAATGGCTTTTGTTGCAAAAGAAATGAAGCGCCTTATGGGTAAGGCGATTCACAATCAGCAGATGATAAGGGATGGCGATCACTTGTTAGTCGCAGTATCAGGCGGCAATGACAGCTTATCCCTTTTGTGGCTTCTGAGGGAGAGGATTAAACGGATACCGATCGAATACAAAATTACCGCCGCGCATGTGGATCCTGGTTTTGGGGCTGATTCGGCGGAACAGATGACCTCCTTTTTTTCAACCCACGGTTTTGATTACAAAGTCCTCAGAAGCGGTATCGGTCCCAAGGCCCACGGTCCGGATAACCGGGAAAATCCCTGTTTTCTTTGTTCTCGCATGAGGAGGAAGCTGCTTTTCCAGTTGGCCGGAGAGATCGGTTGTAACCGGATTGCATTTGGGCACCATAAGGATGATATCATTGAGACCTTTTTCCTCAACGTTTTTTATGGGGCTTCCATAAGCACTATGCTCCCTGTGCAGGAGCTTTTTAAAGGGGAATTGACTCTTATCAGACCTCTCTATTTGATAGAGCAAGATCTCATACACCGTTATGTAAGATCTATGGGTTGGAACAAGATCGAATTAGGTTGCCCAAGCGCAGGTTTTTCAAAAAGAGAGGCAATCAAGAATATGCTCAAGAGCTTTTACAGCTCAAACCGGAAGATAAAGGGGAATATCTTCCATGCCTTGCAGAATGTAAACCCCGAGTATCTTTTATAGTGAAGGGAGTCATAACATGGACGATGCGGAGATCTTGTCAAGAGTTGCCCTTTTTTCTTTGATGAAGAAAAAAGACTTGCGGCGTATAGCAAAATTAGCGAAACATCATTCTTACAAAAAGGGAGAAATCATAGTCAGAGAAGGGGCTCGTGATGGCCGCCTGTTTATTATCATTTCCGGTGAGGTGGAGGTGATAAAAGGTTTGGGGGCCGGAGATGAAAAACCCTTGAGGATCCTAAGGTCTGACAACTATTTTGGCGAGATGGCGCTCATTGATGATCATGTTCGCACGGCAAGCGTTGTCGCTAAAGAGGAGACAGAAGTACTTTCGTTATATCAATGGAATATACGAGAAGAGATCAAGAAATACCCCGCCATTGCCATTGAACTCCTGCAGACATTGGGCCGGCGTCTCAGGGCTGTTGAATAATGGGGGACCTGAACCAGCAGAATGGTAGGCTATTCGATTAGAATTTAGGTTATAGTACTCGTATTCAGGGTTCCCCCAGCGGTCTCGTGAAGGTATATTTCGCTGGCTCTATTACAAGCTTCAGACGTGCTTCCTCCTCGTTCCCGCCGGCCAATGAAAAGGGGAGGGAGATAACGTATGCAATAGCGCCCACAGCAGTTGCAACAATCCCTAACGGTCGCATTACCACGAGATCTCCTATCATGTATCCCCCTTTCTCATCTAAATCGTTAAGATACTCTTTTGCCGGGGCAATAGGGGCAAAATGGAAAAAGATCAGGGCTGAAATCAAAAAAACGGCCAATAGTTTTTTTATCTTCTTTCGCATGCGAATCTCCTTTCCAAACAAGCCGACCCTTCTGTGTGTTGCAAAATAGGCAGATCAGATTGCCACATAAATGCCTCTGCTCTTAGCCTGGATTTTTCCCTGTCTCTTAAGTCTAAAAATGATATTTCGTACTTTTATCGCATCAAAGTTTGCCTTCTTTTCCAGCGCAGCAGTGTTAAGCCCCTTTTTGCTTCTCTTGATGATACTCAGCACAGTGTTAGTGGCTGTCTTAGGGGTTGCCTTCTTAGCTGAGGTTTTTTTGCTTGCTTTTTTGGTTACAGTCTTCTTGCCTGCTTTTTTGGTTACGGTCTTTTTGCCAGCCTTAGCGATTGGCCTTTTTTTGGCAGGCCGGGGAGTTTCAATTTTTCCTAATGCTTTTGCTATTTGTTCAGTTTGCTTTGTGAGTAACTTGAGACTTTTGACTACAGACTGCAGATCTTTTTTTAATGCTTTCATTGCCATCTCCTTTAATAGTATTTAGTTTCGGTTAATTAGTTGTTTGAAATACTAATACACTTATCGGAACATTGCAAGCAAAAAATGCGTAGACGTCTAAAGGTTCTCTGTTTAAGGTCGGTTTTCTTCCGTTAAGGGCTTAACAATAAATAACTTAGCAGAATTGGCGCCCGGATTCATGTTAGATTTGTTTGATCTCAAATCGCAAAAGCTGATGGAATAGCAGGCTATTTTGATGTTTTTGTGGTTTGAGATCGGACGAAGATGACTTGAAGATGGGATGCAAAAATGTGAAGTTATTTATTGTTGAGCCCTAAGCTTGTTCTAACGGTTGGTTCAGATGTTTTTCACTCTGAAATCAATCCCTTTCGAGAATATTGCGCAATTTCGCGGAAACATATGAACAAACACCCAATACAATTCCAGTGCCGACTTCGGCAGCAATCTCTGTCTTGCTTCTCTGTTTAACAGTTTCATTAAGTTTACTTCCATCATGATCATGGTTTTGTAAAAAATCCTTTACCGTCTCATAGGCCTCATTAACTTCCTTCAGTTTCTTTTCGGCCCTCTGTTTCAGGCGAGGGTTGTTACAAAAGCGATCAGGATGCCAGACATTGACGATATCTTTATAAGCCTGTCTTGCTTCAGCTTCAGTTGCAGCGTAATGTAACTCAAGTATTTCAAAGGATCGGCAAATATCCATCAGCTCCAGACCCATGTTTCTCTAAGGGAATTGTTTGCTGTCATTACAGACATGGAAGATAAAATAGCATAACCTGATCTTCAGGTCAACTCGATCGTCCTTTCACCCTACTCCCATTTACATTTCTTTAACTTGACATGCAATTACAATTTTCCTACACTCACTCATCGGCAAAGCGTTTTTCATCATTTAGAAGGCGTATTCGGTTTTTTGTAAGTGATCATTAACCATTATTCAGAAGAAGGAGGTAAGAAAATGAGCATCAAACGAATCATGAAGGTTAGTGTGTTGGGCATCTTGGCACTCTCTTTTTTGGCAGCGCCAACCATGGCTGCAGATCCGATTAAGATCGGGATCATCCAAGGATTAAGCGGCCCGTATGAGGTATACGGTAAGGCCGAAGTCACCGGGTTTAAGATGGGTCTGGAATACTTCACAAACGGCACCAACAAAATAAATGGAAGACCCGTGGAATTGATCATCGAGGACACGCAACTCAAGGCGGCAAGAGCCAAGATGCTTTTAACAAAGCTCTACGGCGATGACAAGGTGGACCTGGTAGTAGGCCCGACCAGCAGTGCCGTGGCTCTGGCCGTGATTCCTGTGGCCCAGCAATTCAAGAAAATCCTGATCGTCGAACCTGCTGTGGCGGATTCCATTACGGGAAAAGCCTGGAATCGCTACATATTCAGAACAGGTCGAAATTCCAGCCAGGATGCAATTTCAAATGCTGCGGCCGTAGCCAAACCAGGGGTGAGCATCGCCTGTATCGGTCAGGACTATGGCTTTGGCCGTGATGGAATAGCCGCGTATAAGAAGGCTGCCGAAGCGCTGGGAGCAAAAGTGGTTCACGAGGAGTACGCTGATTTTAAGGGAACTGACTTTACAGCGCCCATCCAAAGAATTATTGAGGTGCTTAAGGACAAGCCAAAGCCTAAATATGTTTGGGTGATCTGGGCAGGAAAGGGCGGCCCGATTCCGCAATTGATATCAGCCGGACTTGACAAGTACGGGATTGAAATCGCCAGCGGAGGAAATGTCCTGGCGGTACTGAAGCTGATGAAGCCTCTCAAGGGAATGAAGGGTTCCATTTACTATTACTATGAAAACCCGAATAATCCAGTCAACGACTGGTTTGTCAAGGAACATTATAAACGCTTCAACGGACCCCCGGATTTCTTCACCTGTGGAGGTTTTGCAGCCGCAGGCGCCGTAGTTAAGGCAATTACAAAAGCAGGGACTACTGACACTGAGAAGCTAATCTCCACCATGGAAGGGATGGTGTTTATGACTCCTAAAGGGACTATGATTTTTCGGAAAGACGACCATCAAGCCCTTCAATCTATGTACGCATTCGAGCTTAAAGTAAAAAAGGATGTGGCGTGGGCCATCCCGTCTCTAATCAGGGAGATGTCGGCTGCAGAGACAGAGCCTCCAATTATGAATAAAAAATAGTGATTTAATTCTGTCTCCTCTTCTTTCACGCGAGTCGTGATTGAGGGGGGACAAAACACAAAAACTTGACTGGGAATGCCATGACAAACAACAGCGCGGAACCCATCATTGAGACCAAAGACCTGACAATCCGTTTTGGGGGGCATGTGGCGGTGGATCACGTGAGTATAACAGTCGAGCCCTTTGCCCTAAAGTCGATCATAGGTCCGAACGGTGCAGGAAAGACAACTCTGTTCAACCTGATGACAGGCCAATACAGACCCACCAAGGGGAAGATTTTTCTGAAAGGGAAAGATATTACCCCTTTTGGTGTAGCAGAAAGGGCACGCCTCGGGATAGGCCGCTCCTTTCAGCTTACCAACATCTTCCCTATTCTGAGCGTCCTTGAAAATGTGAGGGTTGCCATACAGGCACGTGAGAGGGTAGGCCTGAATTTCTGGCGGCACTATCTTCACTTTTCATCATTCGAAGACGAAGCCTATAAAATCCTCAAGGACGTGCTTCTAAATGATAAGTGGTCCGAACCGGCCAGCAATCTGACCCACGGTGAGCAGAGAAAGCTGGAGATAGCCATATTACTATCCTTAAAACCGGAAATTCTCTTTCTTGACGAACCAACAGCAGGGATGGGTCAGGAAGAAGTCCCTGCCATTCTGGAAATCCTGGAAGAGCTCAAAAATTCAAGGGATCGCACCATACTCCTTGTGGAGCACAAAATGGATATGATTATGTTTTTATCGGATACCATCGCTGTGCTGCAGGATGGAAGATTGATCGCTGATGGTGATCCTGAAGAAATATATAGAAGTGAGGCCGTACAGGCTGCTTACCTGGGTGGAGGGGTGAAAAGTGAGTGAATCCGTTTTAAAGGTTGAAAGTGTCCATACCTATATTGGTCAGCACCATATCCTTCAGGGGATCTCCTTTGAGGCTGTAGCTGACGCCGTGACGGTTCTCATCGGCAGGAACGGTGCCGGCAAAAGTACTGCCATCAAGACGGTTATGGGATTGCTGGCGGCAACCGATGGTAGGATCATTTACCGGGGGCAGGAAATACAGAGGAAAAAACCTTATGAGATAGCCAGGATGGGAATAGGTTTTGTTCCCGAAGACATGGGGATTTTTTCCGGCCTGACGGTCGAGGAAAACATGAAAGTCGCAATGCTTGTAGAAGACAAGACAACTCATGAGAGGCTTGAAAGAACTCTTAATATGTTTTCCGATCTTCGAAAGTTCTGGAAATCGAAGGCGGGAAATCTGAGCGGGGGACAGAAACAGATGTTAGCCATTGCGCGGGCAATTGTTAATGATACCTCGCTTCTTTTAATAGATGAGCCCTCAAAGGGGCTGGCCCCGATTGTTGTTGAATCTCTTGTTAAAGCGATAAACCAGATAAAAGAGCGAAGTGTGGTAATCCTGGTTGAACAGAATTTTTTCATGGCGAGTGCGGTAGGGGATAACTTCTACATCCTTGATGACGGGTTTGTGGTCCACAGCGGTGTTATGGAAGAGTTGATCCATAATGCTGAATTAAAAAGCAGGTTTCTTGGGATATCAAAAACCGCCAATACCGGGTGAAAACAATTTAATCACCTTGATAAACAGGCTGACCTGGTCCAGCACGGAAAGAATGATCTAATAAAGAAAAACCGGAGAATATTCAAATGGAAGCGACGTTTATTAAACGACGGAGTCGTGAACTCGCAGTCGCAGGTGTAATTATTCTTTTCCTTCTCCCTCTCCTGGGTATTTCGGGCAAGACATATCTCACCCTCACGATAGCAGGCCTGGCAATGGGTATGCTCCTTTTCCTTGTCGCCTCGGGAGTAAGCATCATATTCGGGCTGATGGACGTGCTGAACTTTGCCCATGGCGCCTTGTTTGCGTGGGGCGCATACGTGGGTTTCACTGTTTTCAACATGATGATGAAATGGGTTACGGCTGAGTCCGTTTTTAAGAATTTCGCAGTTTTCCTCTTTGCCATTATTATCGCGATGATAACCGTTGCTGTCCTGGGAATTGTCCTTGAGAGGGTAATCATTCGCCGTGTCTACGGGAACCACCTTTTTCAGATACTCATAACATTTGGCGCAACTATTGTACTTGTTGAGTTAATTCGTGTCTTCTGGGGTCCGAATGACGAGGTAATGACAGTACCCTTTTCATTCCGTGGGAACTGGGATGTCTTAGATGTTATCGTAGACAGATACAGGGTCATATGTATCACAATGGGCTTCGCTTTATATGCCGCCATACAACTTATATTAAAGAAGACAAAACTTGGTATCATCGTTAGGGCCGGCGTTGAAAACCGTGAGATGATACAGGCCATGGGGCATAATATTTTTAGACTTTTTACAGGGGTTTTTGCCGTAGGCGCCGCCCTTGCCGCGCTGGGTGGCATGGCCATGTCCGTTTTCAGTCTGCAGGTATATCCTGACATGGGAGGGACTTATCTTCTTTTCGCATTTATCGTGGTCATTATCGGGGGCCTCGGAAGTGTTACAGGATCCCTGGTCGGTGCCATTATTGTCGGACTTTCATATAACTATGTTGCATACCTGGTTCCCTGGGCGGCAGCCGGGGCGAATGTCATGATCATGATAATAATCCTTCTTGTAAGACCCGCCGGTCTTTTCCCGGCAGGAGAGTAGAGAGGTTAAGAATGGCAGAACTAACAGCGGTTCAGCTTTTTCACCAGGAAGAGAAAAGAAGAAGATTCAGGCGCGGGGGATTTTTTATAGGGTTAGGCGTGCTCTGTATTTTACTCCTTGTCCCATTTGTTTTGCCTTCATATAAAACGGTAGATCTTGCCGTCAAGATAATTATCTTTGCGACTCTGGTGGCAAGTTTCGATATTATGCTTGGCTATACTGGGATACTCTCATTCGGACACGGCATGTTTTTCGGAATCGGGGCCTATTGTGTTGCCTTTCTTGTTTCCAAATACGGCGCACCCACATATCTAAATCTCATGCTTGGCATGGCAATAGCAGCGGCCGTAGCCTCAGGATTAGCAATTCTCATAAGTTTTTTGTCCCTGAGAGTAAAGACAATCTTTTTTGCGATGGTAACTCTTGCCATAGCTGAGCTTGCAATTATACTTGCAACCAAATTGAGCGTTTTTACAGGCGGAGAGGATGGGATAAGCCTGGCCATGCCGGGGATATTTTCATTTGCTTACAGTACGGGTAAATTTTTAGGCATGGAAATTACCGGAAAAATTGTTACCTATTACCTTATTTTGCTGTCGTGTCTTGGGATGTTTATGATGATGCTTCGCTTTACGCATTCACCCCTTGGTCGGGTCCTTCAGGCAATACGGGATAACGAACAGAGGGCTGAGGCCCTTGGTTTTAAGACTTTTGTCTTCCAGGGGATTTCAATAACTTTCAGTTGTGTAATGGCTGCAATAACCGGAGGGTTCTATGCCATGTGGGTCGGCTACGTGAATCCTGAATCATGCCTCGGCGTATTTGCCATAATGCTTGCCGTCCTCCTGATGTGCATTATAGGTGGTATGGGGACTTTGTACGGGGGCATAGTAGGCGCGGCCTTTTATCTGATTACCGAGACTTTCCTGCCGGACCTTCAGCATCTGGCAAAGGACTTGTTTCCCAGTGCCGTGTTTTTGCATAATGTGCTGGAACGCTGGTATCTGTTCCTGGGCGTACTTTTCATCTTGGTGATCATTTTCTTCCCGAAAGGTGTTATCGGGTCGGTTCGCGAGTTTATTGATAGACGGAAATGAGGGCTGTTGAAAAAATAGTATAGCGTGAGTGAGGGGGTTTACACGGTTAACTCCTGACAATAGTTCGCAATTGCCCGCAAATAGGGACTTTTTACGGGCGTATCATAATCTTAATCGTACTCATAATCATAATCGTGTTGAGTAAGATTAGGATTAAGATTATGATTATGAAACAGGAAAGCTGTCTCATCCCTTAACCACTGAATCCCGCTTTCAGCGAGAAACCCTGAACCTGCGAACGGTTATAGATAAGGAGATGTATAATGACTGAGCCGATAATGAAAAGGGCCACGGGAGACGGGGTAGAAATCCAGCTTGCCCAATGGGATGGGGAAGAAAAGGCCATTTTGTGCATCCACGGCATCACGGCCAATTGTAGATGCTGGGATGTGATTGCCGACGCACTGAGCCCGCCTCACAAGCTCCTGGCCATGGACCTCCGGGGGAGAGGCCTTTCGGGAGCCCCTTCCTCGGGCTACTCCATGGAACATCACTGCCGGGATATCTTAGCTGTTTTGGATGATTTAGGGCTGGAGCGGGTAGTGCTCATGGGTCATTCTCTGGGCGCCTTTATATCATTGATGTTCGGAGCCAAACATCCTGAGCGGGTTGATCGCATCATCTTGGTTGATGGGGGAGGGAAGCTTTCAGAAGATCAATTAGGCAAGGTATTCGCCGGGATAAAGCCATCCCTGGACCGCTTAGGCAAAGTGTTTCCCTCATTTGAGGCATATCTGGACCTTATGAAGAGTGCCCCATTCCTAAGGGATTGGTCTCAGGCATTAGAGACCTATTACCAGTACGAAATAGAAGATGTTGCGGGGGGGGTGCGCACAAAGATAAATCCTGCACATATTGAGGAGGAGGCCGTTAATCTGGGCAAGGTGGATATATCCCAAGTTTACGGAGAGATCTCTTGTCCGGTGCTGATCCTGAGGGCCACAGAAGGGATGTTGGCCCGGGATG
>Ga0222626_1000414_pt1 | contig 25620 bp, 25 predicted proteins | sample AntAcemetageno91_FD_179862 | JGI IMG/M metagenome (GOLD analysis project Ga0222626, IMG submission 179862) | Saline water microbial communities from Ace Lake, Antarctica - #91 | ecosystem: Environmental > Aquatic > Non-marine Saline and Alkaline > Saline | place: Antarctica: Ace Lake | collected...
AGATGTTTGAGATCGGCAGTCAGAAAATGAACACAAAACTTGAAGCCTATTACAACGTTGTAAAACCGAATGGCGCCCCTGACTGGTTTATGAGCTGGACACTCCAGTTTTTGTTCCCAAGGTAATGGAAATGAATATTTTTCTTTAACAACAAACATTTAAACAGGAGGAATCGAAAAATGAAGAAACAAGCCTTTACCCTTGCTCTGACCCTGTTGGCCCTGTGTCTAACAGGTCCCGGAGTCTTTGCCGTCGACAAACCCAATATCCTCGTCATCATGGGCGATGATATCGGCTATTGGAACCTGAGCTACAACAATCGAGGGATGATGGGGTACCGGACGCCCAACATCGACAGCATCGCCAACGAGGGAATGAGCTTCACCGACTACTACGGCCAGCAGAGCTGCACGGCCGGCCGGGCGGCCTTCATCACCGGACAGAATCCGATTCGAACCGGGTTGACAAAGGTGGGCATGCCGGGTGCACGGGTGGGAATTCAGAAAGAAGATCCGACCATCGCTGAAATGCTTAAGCCGCTGGGCTACGCAACGGGACAATTCGGCAAAAACCATCTCGGCGACCGCAACGAGTTCCTGCCAACCGCTCACGGCTTCGACGAGTTCTTCGGGAATCTTTACCACTTGAATTCGGAGGAAGAGCCCGAACACCCGGATTACCCAAAGTACGAAGGATTCAAGGAGAAGTTCGGCCCCCGCGGTGTGCTTCACAGCTGGGCCACAACCAAGGACGATCCCACCGAGCAGCCTCGCTGGGGGCGAGTGGGCAAACAAAAAATTGAAGATACCGGTCCGCTGACCAAAAAGCGCATGGAGACGGTTGACGACGAGTTCCTAACCGCTGCGCAGGACTTCATCAACCGAGCCCATAAAGCCGAAAAGCCATTTTTCGTATGGTTCAACCCATCGCGGATGCACTTCTATACCCATATCCGTCCTGAGAACAAAGGCATCTCCGGTCCCAATGGCGACTTCTATTCCGATGGCATGGTGGAGCACGACAACCAGGTCGGTGCGCTCCTGAAACAGTTAGAAGACTTGAGCATCGCCAAAAATACGATTGTCATCTATACCACGGATAACGGACCGCACTATAACGAATGGCCCGACGGCGCCATTACCCCTTTCCGCGGCGAGAAAAACAGCAACTGGGAGGGTGCCTACAGGGTACCTGTCGCGGTAAGGTGGCCGGGCCATATCCCGTCCGGTGCGGTCACCGACGGTATTGGTGCCCATCAAGACTGGTTTCCGACGCTGCTGACCGCCGCCGGTGACCCCGACGTCAAGGAGAAGCTGCTCAAGGGCGCCGAGGTCGGGGGCAAAAAGTTCCACGTTCGCATCGACGGGTACAACCTCCTCCCACTCATCACGGGGAAGGTAAAAGAAAGCCCGCGCCGGCTTTTTGTCTATCCCACCGATGCCGGTGAAATCTGCGGTATCCGATACGACGACTGGAAACTGGTCTACATGGAACAGCGGGCCAAACATTTCGACATCTGGCGGGACCCGTTCGTGACGCTGCGTGCGCCAAAGTTGTTCAACCTGCGCCGCGACCCTTTCGAACGTGCCGACACCGATTCGAACAACTATGACCACTGGTGGGCGGAACATATCGGGAATTTGTGGCCGGGTGCCGCGGTTGCCACGGAATTTTTCAAGACCTTCAAAGAGTTTCCGCCGCGCCAGAAGCCGGAGAAGTGGAACCTCAGTGAGGTTATGGAGCGGATTCGGACCAAACCCATCGGTAATTAGGGCACAATCCTGAACCGTTTCCCGCTGACAATATCAACCTTCCGAGCCCGGCTGCGCTGCTCAATGTTGTGCCCGGGCTCCTGGCCATGGAACTTCGGCGGGAACGGGTGAAAAGGCTACCATGGACGAAGTTAAATATGCAGGATATGCTAACGCAAATGAAACAATCAGGAGCCTAAAATGGCATAACGCCCTGCATGTCCCTTCATATGGGAACTCTGCGGGCCTGAACTAACTCCACTCAGGGATAGAGACGAATGTGGTTGATCCATAGGCCGTCAATTTGGTAGCTTTGTACCAGAACCTGTTTTCTGAGCCGTTGGAATTGATTTCAGCAAACGGAGGAATAGACCATGAAACGATTGAGAGTTCTGGCGATGATTATTTTGATCCCTTTTGGGGCAGGCCTCGCAGGTTGCGGTGGTGGAGGACCCGAGGTTAAATCCGACGTATCGACCACCACGGTGGGACAGGAATTGATGGATCTTCAAACGGCATACAAAAAGGGGGTGATTACGAAAGAAGAATATGAAAGTGCTAAAGAGAAAATATTGGAAAGGAAGTAGGTCTTTTCGGTTTCAAACAGGTGGAGACCTTTGAAAAACGTCCCCTTTCGCCCAATCTCTGCGTTGAGTTCAGATTTTAATCCTCGAAATATTCCATATATTCCTGTGGTTAAAATCCTCACGCGCCTTGATCTTAAACGAAATTGAGCATTTTTCAAACGTCTAAGGTTAAAACAGGAGGCCTCTTTTAAGGCTCAAGGGACTCTGTCTGTTATGAAAAGGAGACGCGCAAACAGTAAACTTATAAATCGATAAATCAAAGGAGAAGAAAACATGAACAAAAAAGTCTTTTTAATCGTCAGTATACTTTGTCTGGCACTGTTTTTTAGTTTTGCCAATGCTCAGGAGTATACCATCGGGGACTATGATTTTACCTGGCGTGTCGCCAAAGTGAGCGATGTAAGAATGGACCTTCAAAAAAACTCCAAAGGTATTTCCATTGTCTTGGCCGGTCCTGGAGGAGGACTGGCGCGCTTGACCATGACTCCTAGCCAGGCCAAGGTGGTTGGTGATGCCCTGAAAAACACCGGGGCGTATTACGACAAGCAGATGAAAAGGAAGGACCCAAATGTCGACGAAATGGTCTCAGCGGGAGACCACAGGGTCTACTTTTCTTCGTCTCGAGGCAAGAATTTTCAGGTTGCCGTCAGAAAATCGGATGTAGGCGCAGCAGTCTTGATGAACAAGGATCAGGCACTGAAGATGGGAAAATACTTAGGGGATGCCGAAAAAATGGCTGTCCTGGTTAACGAGCGCATCAGACCATAAATGACAACCGGATAGGGTTGCACGTCCTTCGAATATCTCAAGCCGGTGGATCATCCTCAATACATGGTGTCCCCTCGGGTACTTTGGACGTGTAGGGCGTGCGACCTTCCGGTTTAATCTCTGCCGGGCATCGCTTGATGGTTTTGGATGGCTGTGCGTTCACTGAGCCCTGCATTAACTACAGCATGCATATGGCTCGAAGAGACCCCAGCTCAAAGTTTTATTGTCTCGTTAATAATGATGGTCTCGTAAAAAGTCTCCAAAGCCGTCACTCCCGCGAAAGCGGGAGTCCACAAGTGGTTGAGTTTCCTGGATTCCCGCTTTCGCGGGAATGACGAAAAGGGGTGTTTTCTGACTTTTTGCGAGTTTGTCAATAATGAATAAGAACCAAGAGGTGAAAATAAAAAAGTCTCTGTTCATATTCCTGGTGTTGATTTTCCTTGCTGGACTGAACGGCCTCTCTTTTGCCCAGGATGGGAAAAACAAGCAGAAAGAGCGTGAAAGCATTGAGCTGGATACGCTCATTGAGGCCTTTTTTACCAACCGAACAGGGGATCTGCCGGAGATGCTCAATCGCCATCAGCTCAGGGTTCTCGTGGTACCCAGCCGAAGCACCTATTTCTTAGACAAGGCGGGTCAGCCCCGGGGCCTGGACTACGAACTCCTGAAGGGATACGAAAGGATCCTGAACCGGAAGCGTAAAAAGGGAGAGGCCCCGGTATCGGTGGTCTTCATCCCCGTAACCCTCGAGGAACTTGGGGATGCGCTCCTTGAAGGACGCGGGGACATCGCAGGAATTACGCTCATCATCTCCAGTCGTGCAGAAGAGTTTGCCTATACGACCCCTGTTATAGATCATATCAGCGAGGTCATCGTAACTCGTAAGGGCGGCCCCGCCATCTCCAAATTAGAGGACCTTTCCGGGCAGGAAGTCTACGTGGTGAGCGGGAGCGCCCAGATGGAGAGTATGGCCCGCCTGAACGAGCGGCTCAAGAAAGAGGGCCTCGCCCCGATAAGGGTTATCCAGGCCGAGCCATACGTGGCCCATGAAAACCTCCTGGAGATGATCCATGCGAGCATGATTCCTGCGGGGGTAGTGCCGGATGTGTTTGCGCGTCTCTGGAAAAGGGTCTTCAAGGACCTGGTCATTCATGAAGAAATCCCCGTATCGACCGGTATGAAGGCAGCTTGGGCCGTCAGAAAGGAAAACCCTGAACTGTTAGCCAGCATGAATGCTGCCATCGCATCGGCCCTGAAGAAAAAGAAAAATGTTTTTGAGAGAAATTTCAATCAATATTTCAAACGGACCCATTGGATCACCAACCCTTTCAGCAAAGGTTCCAAATTTCAACTGTCCAGTCACTTCGAGCGCGAGTCTACTGCCTTCGGGATGGACTGGCTGCAGCTCATGGCCCAGGGGTTTCAAGAGTCCTCGCTGAACCAGAAGGCCAAGAGCCCCTACGGCGCTGTCGGCATCATGCAAGTCTTGCCTTCGACCGCCAAATGGCTCGGCGTCCACAATTATATGGAGCTTGAGGGGAATGTCCACGCGGGCGCCAAATATATGGCCAGATTGATGGCCCGTTACGCCAAAGACCCGAATATCAGCAAGGAGGACCGGTTTTTCCTGGCCCTGGCTTCATACAATGCCGGCCCGGGTCGTGTGGGGAAGTACCGAAAGCGCGCAGTAAAGTTAGGATACGATGCCAACAGGTGGTTTGGAAACGTGGAAAAGGTCGCCCTTCGATCAGGCAATCTGGAGACCGTGATGTATGTGCGGAACATCCTCAACTACACCATGGCCTACAAGTCGGCCTACGAGCGGTCTCTTATGAGGCGCGATGTGAAAGGGAAGTGATGTCACAGGTAAATGCAAAGGATGAGAATATGAAACCGGGATGGCGTTTTTATGGCGGCGTCATATTGTTTATTCTGGGGTTGTTGAGTCCCCTGTTCATTCCCTTGGTTACGGCCACGGCCCTGCCGACCGGGTGGAAGACTGCCCTTTCAGGACTCCTGATGTTGGGCATACCCGAACTACTGTGGGTAGCGGCGGCGGCCATCATGGGAAAGGCAGGATTCAACCATATCAAAGGAAAATTCTGGGGGTTTTTCAAGAAGATGGCGCCCTCTGACGAGGTGAGCCGGGCGCGCTACCGGGTCGGGCTTGTCATGTTCTTGCTGCCGATCCTTTTCGGCTGGATCGGAGCCTATTGGGTACAGAGGATTCCGGGATATGAAAACTACCGTTTGATTGCGAATCTCATCGGCGATGGGCTTTTGATTTCAAGCCTTTTTGTGCTTGGAGGAGATTTCTGGGATAAGTTGAGGGGATTGTTCATACACAAAGCCAAAATCCAGTTGACCGGGGCTACGCCCCAATTATAGCTCACCATTCATGGGCGTTTGAGATTTATTAATGGTCTGTGAAGAAATTCAGAAGGAGATAATATCAATGCAGAATATCCCAAAATTTACATTTTCGAGGATCGTGGACGGTTTTCTGGTCCTCCTGCCATTTCTACTGACCTATCTGATGATGGGGCAGTTGTTTGACGCCATGCTGGCCTTAGCCACACCGATTGCGGATCTGCTCCCCAAAGGAGCCGCCACGTCTGAATGGGCACTCCGATTGGAAGCCGCAGGATTGTTGGTTATAGGCTGTTTTCTGGTGGGTCTGGCCATGAGAACGGATGCGGCCAAGCGTTTTGGAAAATGGATCGAGGAGACATTTTTGAACCGCATTCCGCCCTATGTAATTCTTCGAAATCTGGCCAGAAGGTTGTCGGGCCGAGACGTGCCGAATCAACTTCAGCCAGCACTCATCAGGACAGATCCCGGGACAGAACTCTTGGGCTTCATTGTCGAAGAGCACGCCGGTGGCAAGTTCACCGTCTTAGTGCCCCTTGCACCCATGCCTGGAGTGGGTACCCTTAAGATCGTCAGCCGCGAAAAAGTTCAAAAGCTGGAAGTTCCCATGAAGGACGCCCTCGGCGCCATTCTGAACTGGGGTGCGGGAACCGAGGCGTTGCTGAAAGCAACAAAGGGCAGTTCCCAATAAATCCGCATCCGGGTGCTAATCCCAAATTCTGACCGTAACAATCTCCATGTTTTGCGCTCCAGGGGACTAAAATCTGCGGTGAAAAAGCTCTCAGCCAGCCTTGTAATTTATCCTAAAGACACTATTTTGACATGCAAAGCCAATACGATAAGACAAAGGAGGTGGTGTTTAGATTCCAATGGACTTTTTTTGAGCTGTTTCTCCACCCGTTGACCTGATCCAAATCAGCATAAAATGTGCTTAACGATACCGTTCTGGGTATAATAAAAGCTTGCATTCAGGGCGGATAATTATTTAAACTTATTTGAAAAAGGAGAATACAATCATGACTGGAAGGAAAAAATCAAAGTTGGCGTTTCGTTTTGTGGTTATCCTGTCCGTGGCCGCGGTCTTTTTTCTCTCTGCCATACCGGCAGGAGCAGGGGAAGACCTCAAGCCGCAGATCCTGGTGGACCAGGCCCTTTTAACATTGAATAATTTTGTGAAAGCAGCGGACATGGAGTGGTTTCAAGCGCATCTCAAGAACTCCAAAGGGGTCTTTATTGTGCCCCAGCTACTCAAGGCCGGGTTTATCTTCGGGGGGTCCGGCGGCAGGGGTGTAGTGCTGCTTCGTAACGCCAAAACAGGGCAGTGGAGTCAGCCTGCCTTTTACAGCATCGGCTCTGTGAGCTTTGGTCTGCAGATCGGTGCCGAGGCCTCTGAGGTGATTATGCAGATACGGACCCAGCGAGGGCTCGAATCCCTTTATGGCACATCCTTTAAACTCGGTGGAGACACCTCTGTAGCCTTGGGGCCGGTGGGAGTCGGGGCTGCCGGAAAAGGGGTAACAGCAGATCTGGTCTCTTTTTCCCGCGCACAGGGGGCCTATGCAGGTCTCTCATTAGATGGCTCCATGGTCAAGGTGACCGATGAGTTTAATAAGGATTATTACGGGAAATCCGTGAGACCGGTGGACATCCTGGTGAAAAAGGATGTGAGTAACCCGGGCTCAGCCAACCTGCGAAAAGCCTTAGCCAAGGCCGCAAAGGGCAAATAGGCACATGGAGGCGCATATGGGAGATGAAGATCTTCTCGATATTTGAGATATCACTTGGGAAAATGGTATGGGCAGGGGCCGGAACGGGATATTACCGGGAGTTAAGGACCAAGATCGTTATCGTCGTTATTTAAATACGTTTATCCTGCACTTCCGGCCCCGCACCGTTCCGGACCGGACCCTGCGATTCACCCTGACCTGGGGTCTCGGCGGTATGGCCCTCGTGTTGATTCTAATGCTGTTCGGGACGGGTGTGCTGTTGAAATTTGCCTATCACCCGTTCCCGGATAAGGCCTACGAGTCTATTCTTCATCTCCAGCATAACATCCAGTTCGGACAACTCATACGCAATATCCATCACTGGAGCGCCAACATCCTCTTGGTGGTGGTTTTTCTACATTTCCTTCGGGTATTCTTCACCGGCGCCTTCCACCCGCCGCGTCAGTTCAACTGGATTATCGGTCTTTCCCTTTTTTTTACTGTACTGCTCTCCAATTTTACCGGGTATTTGCTGCCATGGGATCAGCTCTCTTTCTGGGCAATTACCATCTGTACCGCAATGTTCAATTACATCCCCGGAGCGGGGTTGTGGCTGCAAGAAATGATACGGGGTGGACCCGAGGTAGGCCCGTATACGCTAACTAATTTTTACGCGATCCATACGGTCATCCTTCCGGCCGTTATCATCATTTTCATGCCCTTTCACTTCTGGCGTGTGCGAAAGGCGGGTGGTCTCGTCATTCCACGCACGCCAGAGGAAGCTAATGAAACCCGGGGTGAGATGGTCCCGAGCATTCCGAATTTGATCGTGCGGGAAATTGCCATGGCCCTAATTTTGATCGCGTTTATACTGGTTGTTTCTGCTTTCTTCAACGCACCTCTCGAGGGCAAGGCTAATCCTGGATTGAGCCCAAACCCGACAAAGGCGCCATGGTACTTTTTGGGGTTTCAGGAGATACTTCTCCATTTTAGCCCGCTTATTGCACTCTTCTTTATACCTGTTCTTATGATTATCGCCCTGATATCTATCCCCTATATCAGCTATCCTTCCAGCACGGCAGGCGTGTGGTTTGCCTCTTCTAAGGGGCGTCGTATGGCAATTGACGCAACTGTTGCTGCCTTGATTGCCACACCGATTGGAATTCTTGTAGACGAGTATGTGGTCGACTTTGCCGTCTGGATGCCGAGTTTATCACCCGTAATAAGCCAAGGTCTAATCCCGCTCGGCATTGTGTTGGCTGGATTTTATGGATTCTACCTGTTATTGAAACGCAGGTATCATGCGAACAAAAATGAGACTGTTCAGGTGGTTTTCTGTTTTTTTCTGACGGTATTCATTATCTTGACAATAACCGGGATATGGTTCAGGGGTGCGGGAATGAGACTGGCCTGGCCGTAGTTTGTTTTTGCATTGGGGACGCAGATTTCCGCAGATAAGCGCAGATAATTAAAATGAATCAGAGATAATCAAAGTCCAAATTTGATGACTTCGTAAAAAGTCGGAAAGAACCCGTTGTCGTCATTCCCGCGAACGCGGGAATCCAGTAAGATCAACCAGTTCTGGACTCCCGCTTCCGCGGGAGTGACGGCCTTGGAAACTTTTTACGAGACCATCAAATTTCCAATTTCTAATTTCTAATTTCAACGTTCCGTGAACGGTTACGAGGTTTTTAAGCGGGTAAATCTGTGTCTGAGAAGAAAAAAAAGAAGATTAAGGAAGAGCAGTTCCCCCAGGAACCTTCCAGAAGATCGTTTTTAAACAAACTCTGGATCGGTCTGGGGATTCTCGCACTGCTTGAATTTGCCCTCCTTGTTATAGCGTATCTTCGTCCGAGCAAGACTGGTGTGAAATCAGGGGATAATGAAACGATCATTGAAGCAGGTCCGGTGGCGAAATTCCCCCTCAATTCAGTAACTGCCTTCATCAGAGGTAAGTTTTACCTCTGCCGGTTGGAAGACGGTGGTTTTTTGGCTGTTTCCCGTAAGTGCACTCACCTTGGATGTACCGTTCCCTGGTTGGATAAGGAGAAAAGGTTCGCCTGTCCCTGTCATGCTTCGGCTTTTGATATTAAGGGAGAGGTGATCAACCCGCCAGCCCCCCGCCCTTTGGATCTCTACCGTCTATTCATCGAGAATAACATCGTGAAGGTGGAAACCGGCAAGCGAATCAAACGGAGCCGGTTTCGTGCAGAGCAGGTAGTGTATGCCAAGAAGGTTCAAACATGAAACGCTGGAAAATTAGCGGTCTTATTGCAACCATCGTTATTATTCTTTCGATCCCTCTCTATCTCCTCAAAGAGGCATCTATCACTCCGCAAGCAGGTGGCATTCAACCGAAACCGGTAGCCGTTTTTGTCGGCAGCACAAAATGCATGGACTGCCACAAAAAAGAATACGACAAATGGGAAGGTTCTCACCACGATCATGCCATGGCCGTGGCCAATGACAAGACCGTGCTGGGAGATTTCAACAAGACCGTGTTTGAAATCCATGGAGTCACGTCGCGGTTTTATCGAAAGGACGGAAAATTTTTTGCCTATACCCGGGGGCCGGACGGCAAGATGGGCGAATTTGAGATCACCCATACCTTCGGTTGGTACCCATTACAACAATACTTAGTGCCATTCCCGGGAGGGCGCCTGCAGTGCCTTCCTATTGCCTGGGATGTGAGAGAAAAAAAGTGGTACCACCTCTATCCAAAGGGGCCCATGGACCCGAAGGACTGGCTGTACTGGACCAATGTGGGCCAGAACTGGAATGGAATGTGCGCAGAATGTCATTCCACTAATCTGAAAAAAAACTACGATATCAAGACCGATTCCTATCAGACCACCTGGTCGGACATAGATGTCGGCTGTGAGGCATGCCATGGCCCAGGATCGCTGCACGTGGAATGGGCCGAACTCCCGGACATGGCCCGGCCGCAACTGGAAAACTATGATCTTCTGGTGAAGACATCCGGACTCGGCTCGCGAAAGCTTGTGGAGCTGTGCGCACCGTGTCACGCCCGACGTGCTATCCTCGGTGATTATACCCACGCAGAGCCAGACCTCTTAGACAGCCTACTGCCCAGCCTGCTCACTCCTGAACTCTATTTTCCTGATGGACAGATCTTAGATGAAGTGTATGTATACGGGTCCTTTACACAGAGTAAGATGTATGATCGGGATGTGCGCTGCAGCGACTGTCACGATGTGCACAGTGTCAAGCTGATCAGGGATGGGAACGATCTCTGTCTGCAGTGCCACAGGGCGGATGAATATGACACTAAGGAGCATCATTTTCACAAAAAAAAGGGAGAAAAAGGCGAGCCCATCAGATCTGAAACGGGAGAAGCGCTTTTCGATGTGGGTACAGGGGCCGAGTGCGTGCAATGCCATATGCCGGGTCGTTACTATATGGGAATCGACTACCGCCCGGATCACAGTATTCGAATTCCCCGGCCGGACCTCAGCGTCAAGATGGGCACCCCCAATGCCTGCAACCGATGTCACGTGAATGAAACCGCCCAGTGGGCCGATGAATATATCACGAAATGGTACGGCCCGGGGCGAAGACGGCATTACGGAGCCACCATCCAGGCCGGTCGCAATGGAATGCCCGGGGCGCATAAGGATCTCATACGAGTGGCCGTTGATCCCCTGTACCCGGTCATCGTGCGGGCCACCGCACTATCCCTATTAAAGGCCTTTCCCGGAGAGGAGACCACCCGGGCCTATGAGCTCTCATTGATGGATGATGAGGCCCTGATCCGTCGGACTGCGGTAGAAGGCTTAAATGTCCCCCATATGAAACAGCAGACAGCACTCATTTCTCCGCTCCTCTACGATCCGGTCAAGGCCGTACGCATCGAAGCCGCCTCCAAGTTGGCCGGAGGGTCCTCAAAGCATTTGGACTCCAGCGAGCAAGAGGTGTTTCAGGGCGATCTAAATGAATTTGTCGGTTCAATGGAATATTCCGGAGACTTTGCCTTTGGCCGGTACAACTTAGGTAATCTCTACGTTGAACTGAAACGACCTGAGGATGCCATCCGAAACTTTCAGGCCGCCATAAAGATCGACGACCTTTTCTATCCGGCCAAGGTTAATCTGGCCATGCTTTATAATCGGCTCGGAAAAAACAACGAGGCCGAACGATTGCTCCGTGAGGTTGTTCAAGCACATCCCCAAATGTACGAACTGAAATACTCTCTGGGGTTGCTCCTTGCGGAACAAAAGAAATATCATGAGGCCTCTTCCTACCTTTCCTCTGCGGCACGCGGCCTGCCAAAACGCTCACGGATTCATTACAATTCAGGTCTGATCCTGGACTATCTGAGGAGGGATATGGCCGCTGAAGCCGCACTGATGAGGGCGCTGGAACTTGAACCGGACAACATGGACTATCTGAAGGGGATGGCCAAATTCTATCTCAAAAGGAAGAGATACGAGGAGGCCAAGAAGATGGCCGAGCAGATGATTGCCAGACACCCCTCAAATTTGACAGGCCATCGGACGCTTGATATTATCAAACGGGAGCAACGGGGAAACGATTAATGTATGCTAAATTATTTTGTTACCCCTGTTTAAAAAAAGGAGTTCCATGAAACAGAATCTACGAAGAATTCAATTCGCAGTGTTGATAGTGTTTATGGCGCTGTCTCTTACGAGCGCCAGTTCAACTTTTGTTCGGACAGTCTCGGCGAGCGGTGCGCTCGACCCCCTTCCCTCCTGGAAAGATGGCCCGGGTAAACAGGCTATTCTTCACTTTGTTCAGGAGGTAACAGATAAGTCAAGCCCCGATTACGTGCCCCCTGCCGATCGTATTGCAGCCTTTGACAATGACGGTACCCTCTGGTCAGAGAGGCCTGTTTACTTCCAACTGTTGTTTGCCATTGACCGGGTTAGAGCGCTTGCGCCGAAACATCCCGAATGGAAAACCAAACAGCCGTTCAAGGCCGTGTTAGACAATGACATGAAGACCCTTGCGGCTTCAGGAGAAAAAGGTCTGATCGAGCTTGTCATGGCAACCCACTCCGGCATGACGGTCGCTGAGTTTGAAAGTATTGTAAAAGAGTGGATTAAGACTGCGAGGCACCCCCGGTTCAACCGCCCATACACGGACCTTGTGTTTCAGCCAATGCTGGAACTTCTTGCGTATCTTCGCGAAAAAGGTTTTAAGAACTATATCATTTCCGGTGGCGGTATAGAATTCATGCGGCCGTGGACAGAGCGTATTTATAATATCCCTCCGGAACAGGTGGTTGGATCGAGCATAAAGACGAAGTTCGAAATGCGTAATGGCCGGCCTGTAGTGGTCCGGCTCCCTGAAATCAACTTTATCGACGACAAAGACGGCAAACCTGTTGGCATCAACCAGCACATCGGACGACGTCCCATTGCGGCTTTCGGCAACTCAGACGGTGACCTGCAGATGCTCCAGTGGACCGCGGCAGGAGATGGTAAACGCTTCATGCTCCTGGTGCACCATACTGATGATAAACGCGAGTGGGCCTATGACCGCAAGTCCAAAATCGGGCACTTAGACAAGGCCCTGGATGAAGCTCAGAGGCGGGGATGGACCGTAGTGGACATGAAAAGAGAATGGAAAGTTATCTACCCGTTTGAACTCAAATAACAGGCCCGCCTGCCACATAAACTGAGGTCTGCCGCCGTGGTTCTTACGGGAGCATCAATATTGACAAACTCGTAAAAAGTCAGAAAACACCCGTTTTCGTCATTCCCGCGAAAGCGGGAATCGAGGAAACTCAACCTGACGGCCTTGGAGACTTTTTACGAGACCATCAATATTAACAATCAAGAGAAAGGAGACAACGCAATGAAAAAGGGACATGGTACTGTTTTTGCGGCGATACTGGCGCTCGCGGTTGTGTTCTTGCCGCTCCAGGTGTTCGCAGCCAATCAGGAAAAACCAAACATTTTGGTGATCATGGCCGATGACATCGGTATTACCAATATCAGCGCGTACAGCAAGGGGCTAATGGGTTATGGTACCCCCAACATTGACCGGGTTGCCAATGACGGTATGATTTTCACTGACTACTATGCGGAGCAGAGCTGCACTGCAGGCCGCTCTACCTTTATTACAGGGCAGAGTACGATCCGAACCGGGCTCTCCAAGGTAGGACTTCCGGCAAGCGATGTGGGTTTGCAGGACAGTGATGTTACCTTAGCCCAGATCCTCAAATCACGGGGATACACAACCGGACAATTCGGAAAAAACCATTTGGGTGACTTGAATAAATTCCTGCCGACCAACCATGGGTTCGATGAGTTCTTCGGTAACTTATACCACCTCAATGCCGAGGAGGAGCCGGAGAATCCCGATTACCCCAAAGATCCCAAGTTTCGCGAGATGTTTGGCCCACGGGGCGTGATCCATAGCTGGGCCACGGAAAAAGATGATCCCATGGTCGATCCGAGATGGGGCAAAATCGGCAAACAGAAAATCGTGGATACCGGCCCATTGACAATAGAACGTATGAAAAGCATTGATGACGCAACATTGAAAGAGGCAAAAAGATTTATCAATGATGCCACCAAAGAAGGTAAGCCATGGTTTGTATGGTTCTGTCCCACACGCATGCATTTCTACACGCACATCAAAGATGAGGTCAAAGGGATTTCCGGTCAGGGATTCTACAATGATGGGATGGTGGAACATGATCGGCACGTCGGCAATATGCTCGATTATCTTGACCAATTGAAAATCGCCGATAATACGATTGTTGTCTACACTACCGATAATGGACCACACTATAACGAATGGCCCGATGGCGCTATCTCACCATTTCGGAGTGAAAAGGTTACCAATTGGGAAGGCGCTTTCCGAGTGCCTGCTATGGTTCGCTGGCCAAACCAGATTCCAGCAGGTTCAGTCTCCAATGAAATCGTTTCCGGTATGGACTGGTTTCCAACACTGGTTGCTGCTGCCGGTGACAGCGAAATCAAAGAAGAACTCAAGAAAGGGTACAAGACCGACAACAACACCTATAAAGTGCATCTCGACGGATACAACCTCCTTCCTTATCTGACTGACAAAGAAAAGGAAGGTCCCCGCATTGATTTCTTCTATTTCAATGATGACACCGACCTCATTGGCCTGCGGTATAAACCCTGGAAGGTTGTGTTTGCAGAACAGCGCGCCCACAAATTTCAGGTCTGGGCGGAACCGTTTGTAACATTAAGAGTGCCAAAGGTTTTCAACCTTCGCCGGGACCCATATGAGAGAGCCGATACCGATTCAAATAACTATTACCACTGGTGGATCCGTCATGCGTTTATTCTTGTACCTGCGCAGCATTTAGTGGGTAACTTCCTAAAGACATTAAAAGAGTTTCCTCCAAGCCAGAAGCCGGCAGAATTTAGCGTTCAAGGCGCAATGGAGAAATTGAAAATGTCATTAGGAGGGTAGTCAGAAGCTGAGCTTTGTATTGGAGAACATGTTAGATAATTGACCTTGGGTTAATAATTTTGAAAGGCGGTGTCTATGAATACTCTATCTTCCGGCGTAAACGCTTATGTGGACCAAATTAGCAACATCGGTAGTCAATTCGGTCCCATGGTTGTCAAGGCCATGATCCTCCTGCTAATTCTCCTATTTTTGGTCAAATATCTGGGGCGGTTTGTGGCAATGCTCCTCATAAAATACGGAATGCCCGAACGGAAGGCAGCGTATTCCGTTACGGGTCTGCACATCCTGGTTCTGTTAATCGGGGCACTGGTTATTCTCAATCTGGTCGGGTTCCCTGGAGCTTTACTGTTCAGGGTCATAATGATCATTGTCATGGTGTCGGTCGCGATCTTAATAATCGCCAAACCTTTTATTCCTCAGCTTCCCTTCAAGAAAGGCAACATCATCCAGGTGGCGGGGGCTATGGGAATTGTGGACTTAATTTCCATTATGCATACACGCATAAGGACTTTTGACGGCAAGGTTATTTACATCCCCAACCACAAGGTCTTGAACGACCAGGTGGTTAATTCCAGTGCCAGACCCAACCGCCGTCTCGATATCGATTTTTTCATCCCCTATGATCAGGATGTGGATAAAGTGAAGGGTCTGGTCGGTGAAATCCTGAAGGAGGCTGAAATAGTATTGGAAAAGCCTGCCCCGAGGGTCGTAATTGATAAATTTTCTCCAGACTTTATGGAGATGAAGGCCCGGTTTTGGGTTGTGAGAAAGTATGCCCTTACGGGCCGCTGGGGACTCAACGAGAAGATCAAGTCTAAGTTCGATGAAGAGGGTATCCAAATGGCCTCGCCCAGGTTGGAGATAACTCAAGACCGGCGCGACAAGGCAACCGCATCAGATTAGTCAGGTACCCTTCTTGCTTCTCAGTGGGACAGCACTGCTTATGGAGGATGAAGAGATAGTAATTGATGTGACCCGGGCTATGTTAGAGAGGTTAGGCTGCCGGTTTATGGTAGCCGAAACCGGCCATGAGGCAATTGATATTGCCATGTTAAGGGGGGCGCTGGGCAAGCAGCTTCGAAATTATCTTCATCTCCTGCCATCAATAGGTGTTGACGCATTCAATATATTCCGTCCTGTCCATTTTGCCGATGCCACACCAGTAGGCCGGCCAGTTAATGTCGTCGATGATGTCGGCAGCATTGTGTCCTGAATAGTAAAACCGGGCATAGGCCTGTTGGCAGGCCGTATCTTTCGCCAGTTTTGGAAAGAGGGTGACCAGGGAGGCCTGCAGGGGCATTTCCGTGAAATAGGCATTCGAAAAGACATAATAGGTGCTAAAATCGGGCGCGGCGCTTTCCAGATCGCAGTTAACCGATCTATAATCGAGCAGTTCCCAGTTTTGTTCACGCATGACGACCACCTTGAATGCCGGGTTGTTGCCGTACTGTGGACTCACGGCAGGGGTGATTATGGCTGTTTGGTACGCCTCGCCGTCATTGTCAAGAAGGAGTCTGTATTTGTCCATATGCGTATGACCGGCGAAGATGGCTTCAATGATGTGGGCGTAGCGGCTGCTTATTTCGAGAAAACGTTCCTGGTACGCTTCTTTCCAAAAGCCAGCTGCATCGGAGATATGGCCGCTTGGATCCATAAAAGTCTCGACCGTGCCGAAAATATCGGCCCCGGGCGGAATGTGCATGACGAGCCAGACTTTCTTTTTTTTCGTATCGGCCTCGCCGAGAACCCGTTCCAGCCACGCTAATTGCTCAATGGCGATGTTATCCGCCTCACCCGTGTTATTATCGGTTCGGTTCCTGGAGAAGAATACAGTGCTCAGGCAAATGAACTGGACTTTAGCGCCTGGCGGCTCTGCAACAAAATATCCTCCGGTAGGATAGGTGTTGAAGTATTCTTCGTGATTCGCTCCGCCAAGAAGAAAGGTGTTATAAAATGTATCGGCAGTATCGGCCAGGAATGCGCCTCCCGGAACCAGTTTGTAGTCTCCGGCATAGGCGTCAGTGTTCCCGAGCGCAAATACCACCGGAATACTACCAGACCGTTCGCGGACTTGTGTGGCGAAAAAAACCACGGTTTTATAGATGAACGCGTGGAGAGCTTCTTCGTCTTCTTTTCCGTAAAGCGCGAAAAAAGTTTCAGGGAATTTGTGGGCGAGGATGTCTTCTGAAAAAAGCAGCGCATGCCCGTCGCCGGCTGCTTTTTGGGCGGCGTCCAGAACCTTGATTAAAAGTAGGTAGTTGGTTTCATGTCCCCAGGAGGAGAGGTCGGTTATACCGGAACTTTGGAAGATGGAAGCCCATTGCTCCACCGGAAAATGAACCAGATCGTTGAAGATCGCAGTGTCATAGAAGGGTGTAAAATGAACATCAGAGATGATCACGAGCGGTAGGGTCGTTTGGGTGGGCGGATTGGAAGAATGATTGCTGCAGCCGGCGGCCAAGGCAACGAACAGGGCAAGCGCCATAAGAAAAATATGGCAGCGTCGATGTTTTCCAAGAATATTAATCATTTTCGCCATCTGGAATTGCTCCCTCTGTTTTTTCCGAACCACCTCAATAGCTCAAAAGATCGTCGCGATCCTGCCACCCATCCTTGACCCTGCCCATGACCACAGCGTTCTTACAAGTTTTGCCCGAAGTGTGCCCCTATAAATATAACGAATCAGATCCTTGAAGTAAACATGCTCTTCGCAAATAATGAATTAAACGGCTTAAACCAAAACCTCAGGTAGTGGCACCATAATAGGGGCGTGATTGTGCCGAATAACAATAAGATGTTGCCAAAACGCACTCATTATAATATTTTTGGGCATCGTTCATGAGAACGTAAAAATAGTTTACAATTTGTTTATCTCTTTGTCTTTGTCTGTCTGTGTGGGTCTGTGGGTAATTTCGTGTTGATTTGTTAAATGATAGGTGTAAACCGGCAAATCAAGGATGCTACAAGACGTTTACAAAACGACGTACGATGATGAGAATGCAACCTTTAAACCTCTGAACCCGTGAACGCTTAGAGTAAATTTAGGAGCTAAGCCATGCCAACACCTGCATCACAACGCGCGGTTGAAGGCATTCGGCCTTCTGCGTCTTTGTGGAGTGCCTCCTGAATATGGGTGGACATCTCGTGTGGGAGTACCCGTGGTGGAACCGGTCTTTTGGCGGAATCTGGTTGATTTTCTTTTTTGGGTATTTTGAATTTTACGTGGCTGCCATCTTGGTGTTAAGCCTTAAAACCAACCAGGCCAAAACAATTGCTGTTGCCACCCTGTATACGATCGCCTTTCTTGCCAACTTTATCTACATGGGCCTGCTCGGGTGGGTGTACTGAAAGCAGGATAACCATAACTTGTTATGGCTGCACCGGATCTATTTATTCCGAAAATGAGTTGAGGTCACGTCATGCCTACCGGAGCATGTGGAATTAATTGCGATGTCTGCAAATTGCGTCTCCTCGGGCTCTGTTCCACCTGCGGACCCGGGAAAAGTAAAGAAGCAGAAAGAAAGCTTGAGGCCCAGAAGGCAGTTTTTGCGGGGACCTGCACGATCCTGGCATGCGCCGTTATGAACCGTGTCGATTATTGCCTGAGAGATTGCCATGCCTTTCCATGTGAAAACTTTCATACAAGCCCTTATCCTTTCAGCAAAGGCTTCTTGGCCATGCAGGAAAGACGATTACAGGGAGGGCCGCCTCCTTTAGACCATAATGAAAGGTTGATCCAAGTTCCTCCCGAGTACTGGGAGGTTTTGAAGGAGAGAGACAAAAACACCCTCCTTAATCTCAGCCTCTTTACTTCCCACCCATCGGGAGGAGTGATTTTTCATTTTTTAAGGGAAGACATTCTGGTCGACATTAAGAACGCATGCCTGAAAAAATCAGAGGGGGATAAGTGGAGAAATGCAGATGATCCCCTGCTCGAACTGATTACCCTCCTGTACCTCAATCACGTCGACTCGTTTCATCCATTAGGTCAAGATATTGTCGGAATCAAAGATCTTAAAGAAGCTCATTATTTTAAAGGACGGCATGAACTCAGGCTGGCCCCTCTTTTGGAGCGATACGGGCATGACGTTGATGGATTTGAAACAGCGGCCGACTATTATGAAGGTAAATCTCTAAACATGGCCGATATGGCCTACCGGTTCCTGCCCTTCCCAAGGGTTCCCCTTTACTACCTCCTCTGGAAAGGGGACGGGGAATTCGATCCCCAGATTTCCGTGCTTTTTGATCGATCCATTGAAAATTACTTATCGGCTTCGGGTATCTGGGGGCTTGTGAATCTGGTCTCTTTTGCTCTCTTGAAGGGTCCACGCAGAAAGATGTAAGGGCAAATAACCAGTCAGGAAAAGAACCGGTAGGGACTTGACTCATATACTATGAACTTTCTGCACCAACGTCCACCACCCTCATCACGATTTCCCACCACGCCCTTAAGTATAAGGGGAGGCATGGGTGAAATTGGCATGCGCATCAGAGATGGAGAAATACATCAATACGATCTTGTCAATTGCCAGGGAAAAGAGCGTGGATTTATATTATCAGTTTCGATAGAATTGAGCTATCTTATTGATCCGCCATGGCCTCCAGAATGGCACGCCATCCTTCATTGAGGGCATCCTTATGTATCTCGTTGGCGACCGCCATGCGCATTGCTCGCTTTGTATATTTGATGGAGACCGGCGGCCACTGGGCAATTTTCCCTGCCATCTCAACGGCGGCCGGAATGAGTTCGTGGTGAGGCACCACCTTGTTCACTAAACCAATACGGTAACCCTCTTCCGCGCTGATCTGATCGCATGTGAAAAGCAGCTCGTTGGCCTTATGACGACCCACTATAGAAGGCAATACCGTAAATGCCCCGTAACAAAGAGCTCCGACTTTGGGTCCTATGAATCCGAGGGTCGCATTTTCCGAGGCGATTATGATATCGCACAGCAGGGCCTGCTGCATGGCGTCGCCCAGGGTATATCCGTGAACAGCGGCGATGGTCGGTTTGTCAAGAGTAAAAAGCACTTCCTCCTGTTTGAGGCTTGCGAATTCCGGCATATTCTCCAGGGGGTCGTCGTTGTCGTGGCCGGATGAGAATGCCCTCCCGGCACCGGTCAGGATCACAGCCCTGATGTTGTCATCCGCTTCCATTTCCGACAAAGCATTGGACATCTCATTCTTCATCTCCAGGTTCATGGCGTTTAATTTCTCGGGTCGGTTCAAGGTGATTATCCCGACCGGGTCTCGTTTTTCTACTAAAATGGTCTTGTATGTCTTCACGGATTACCTCCCTTTAATGTATATTGCTTATTTTTACATTGAAAACCTGCTCCTCACTACGGGCCGGAGAACAATCGTGAGCAAAGCACACCCGGGTCCTGTTACAAGCTTCAGATTTTCTCGGTTATTTAATCTCAAACAAGTTCCCGTCAAAATCCTGAACAAAGCAGATTTGTGAGTCTCCCCTGGGAAACAGGTTTATCTCAATACCGTTAGATCGACAGCTTTCCAGGAATTTTCCCCTGTCTTCCACTTCCAGGCAAAGATGTCTGAGGGATAATTTTTCATTGGGAATCCGGTCCGTGATAAAGACTTCGATAGCGAAGTCTTCATTCCCGTAAAGAATCATTGGGCACTCGACATCTATTTCAAATATTTTCAATGAAAGATCGTTTTTAAGCACAGAGGTTTTGATCTTCCTCAGCTTCAGTGTGCCCTCATAGAATTTATCCGCGTTTGCCTCTGAACTGGAAACCAGCGCAGCATGGTGCAGCCTCATAACTCCTCCTTAGAATCAGGTCATCCATGATTCTATTCCCTCTTTTCTTGAGTTAATGGGTTTAAAATCACTCACTTATTCATCCTCCGCCAATCTTTTGGGCTGACATACTGATCCCCCAGGCTCCACATCCCTCTCCTATCATCTCTTGCCTCCTTTTCCGTCTGCCAGTACGGAAGAAGAGGAAACTTGTGCGGAGCTATGCCTCGATACACCTCAGCCAACCCGGTCTTAACTATCTCAAGGTTGATATTTTTGCCCTTCAAATAAATCACCCCCAAAATCATGTTATTTGGCTCCGGACCGTACCCTCTGATATCGACAGTCTTATTCAATACCAGCCCTGCCAAAAATTCCTTTGCCTCTTGACTGAAGGGTTGGCCAGGGTCCTTTTTCTTCTTGGATATCTCAGGGACATCTATTCCAACCAAACGGACCTCGATTTCGATTTCACGGCCTACCGCTTTGACAGTGTTACCATTATAGACCTTGGTAACTTTGAACTGGTCCGCAAAAGATAAGGTGGGCAAGAGAAAGAGGGACGTAATCAGGATGGCGTAGATGGTGAGAGGGCTTTTCAATGAAATGTTCGTCTTCTTTTTCATCTTCATAGTCCGAGACCTTTGGCATCATTCGTTATTCTTGCTGTTATACCCAGATAGCACCACGCAGCACGGCCAGTCCTTTGTCGTTGGTTCGAGCCAGGGTGTCTGGCATGCAACAAACTGCGTATCAAAGTCGGTCTTCCGAGCTTGCAGAGCAAACAATTGACATAAAAAAAAAGGCAAATCTTTGATTGACTTACCAGTACAATGGGGGTCTGCTGTTGACTCTTTCGCTCACTATTCCATTCTCTATTCGTAGTTTCTGCAACAAAAATGTGCAAAAAAACGTACTGTTTAGAAGTTCCCAAGAGCCCGTTGGAAGAGAGTGAAACCTTGGATCATGATATTCCAGAAAGCCCCTTCTTGTCCAATTGATTCTATCCCTGAAAATCCCCTTCTCGGATCGCCATTTATCAGGGCCTTCAGGCTACCGTTTCAGTCTGCCGATCAACATTTCAGCCGCCTTTTTACCCGAGAGCAGCATACCCCCGAAAATAGGACCCATACGTGGCCCGCCATAGGCATTGTTGGCCGCCATGCCGGCCACAAACAGCCCCGGAAAGACTTCATTGGTATTGGCCACTGTGAACTCTTCCCCTTTTTCCGCCCACAGGGGGAGTTCTCCTATCACCTGCCCGGTTTTATTGTTCAAACGGACGCCCATTTTACGGGTGATAGTTGTGGTAATATCGGCAGGATGCCCGGTTCCGTCAATGACATAAGCGGCGTGAATGCTTAACGGGTCCACTGGAAGATTCAGCTTCTTGACAGTGGACCAGTTGATGACCAGGCCACACACTCTTTTTTCGCCGTTAGACTCCCTGAACATCACGTCTTCCACCTGAACACAGTTGACAATGGCCGTACCCGCCCGAACGCACCGGGCGCAAAGCAGTGAAGCCGCTTCAACCGTATCGAAGGTGAAATATCCATCCCCTTGATCCACAAACCGAATGCCGATCTCTTCGGCGATAGGGGTGGCATCACTTTGCAGCACAGCTTCATTGAACATCATGCCGCCACCCCACATACCGCCGCCCGGCGCCAGTTTGGATTCAAATATAACCGCCTTTAACCCGGCTTTTCCCAAATAGTAACCCGCCGTCATATTGGCCGGCCCCGCTCCCACCATGGCCACATCCACTTCAAGGAGTGACGTCAATTTGCGCGTGTAGGATTCAATAATCAGTCGTGATATGGTAACATCATTTAATTTCATAATTCCTTACCTCCAAAAAAAAGAGCCACGTTTAAAAGAAATATGGCTCAGCGCTCTTCATCTGTTGCCACATCCCTCCGCCGGCATTATCCGGATCAGGTTTGTAAGGGTGTGATTCTCAGCCGGTATCCCGGCACCCCTTGCAGCTTTGTTGTCCCTCAAGGAGAAACTATGATTTACTCAGGTTTACATGTAGGCGGAATGACTTTTAAAGTCAAGACCAATTTTTTTCTAACCGTAAAGAGGGGGCTGCCGTTGACTGTTGTGCCCTGTAGAGATTTAGGGGTCTTTGTTTGACTCATATTGTTGAATGTAGTAGTGATGTACCATGTCCGGGCCACTGAGAATACGATATCCGGATGCCCCGTCTGCCTTGCCTGAGTCGGCAATGGCGGGGAGGGGATCGACAATTGAGAAAAAATATTGAGAAACTGAGAGCCCAAGTGCGCATGAGGAGACTTTAATATGGACATCATTTTCATAAACGGCAAGATAAACACGCTCGACGATGCCGGTATCACCTGTACGGCAGTTGGCGCGAGTAATGGCTTCATCACTGCGCTCGGCACTGAAGCCGAAGTGCGGAAACTGGCCGGGCCCAAAGCCGAAGTGGTGGACTTGAAAGGGGCCGTTATGTTCCCAGGGTTTATGGAGGCCCACAACCATCTGCCAATGTACGGCTACCTGACAGACGGCATCGACCTGGCCCCTAACAATGTCCGAAAAATGGACGATATACTCGACCGGGTCCGAATGGAAGTCGAAAAAGTCCCGCCCGGGACCTGGATAAAAGGCTCCCGATACGCCGAATACTTTCTGGCGGAAAACAGACACCCCACAAGGAACGATCTCGACCAGGTAAGCCCAGGGCATCCCGTCATCCTCTTCCACACCTCTCTTCACGCCTGCGTCCTCAACAGCCCCGCCCTGAAACACCTGGGCATTACCCGGGAAACCCCCAATCCTCAAGGGGGCATCATTGTAAAAGACCCTGAATCCGGAGAGCCGAACGGCGTGCTTCACGATCAGGCCATGATGGATGTCTTTAACAAGCTCTTCTTCGAGGACCTGGCCGCCATGAGCATCCATGAACGGATAGAACTATGTGAAAGGACTGTGGAGAAGTTTAGCCAGATGGGCCTGGTCTTTGCAGGCGACGCACTGGTCGTGCCGCCCACCCTGAATATGTACCAGGAGACGCTGGCTGCCGGCCGGCTCAAGATCCGCATCTACACCATGAACTATGCCCCTATGGCCGAGCCCTTGACCGGTTCGGAGATTAAGACCGGATTCGGCTGCGGAAAGCTCAGGATAGGGCCTATCAAGCTCTTCGCAGACGGAGGTATGTCGAACCGCACCGCTGCAGTGGGAACGCCCTACCTTACGCCACCCCATGATAAAGGACTCAAGATACAGAGTCGCGAAGGGTTGATCGATAAGGTAAAAGGGTACCACGCCCTGGGATACCAGATCGCTATCCACGCACAGGGAGATGAGGGGATTAGCGACACCCTGGACGCCTACGAGGCGGTTTTAGGTCCCAAATCCGACAATCCTCCTCGCCACCGCATCGAACATGCGGGCTGTCTCTACCCTGACCTTTTAAGACGGGCGGCAGACATGAATATCCTTGCCTCGGTCCAGCCAGTTTTCTTAGGGGAACTGGGAGACGGCTTTCTTGATGCCTTTGGCACTGAACTGGCGCATCAACTCTACCCCTTCAAGAGCATGCTCCGGGCCGGAATGACGCTCGGGGGCAGTTCGGACTGCCCCGTGGCCAATCTCGACCCGCGAGTGGGGTTTCGAGACGCCGTGCTGCGCCGGACCCCCGCTGGCGAGGCTCTGGGGCCGGACGAGGCCCTGACCATGGACGAGGCAATCCTGCTTTATACGCGTGGCTCGGCCTACCTTTCTTTTGACGAAGCCTTTAACGGGACCATTGAGATTGGTAAAAGAGCGGATTTTACCGTAATGGCCGCTGATCCGCGAGAGGTCGCACCTGAAGAGGTGCCGGAAATCCCCTTTGTCATGACCGTGGTGGACGGCGAAATCGTCTGGTCGGCTTGAAGACAGTTCTAAGAACTCCTCCTGCTCCGTGCAGTGTATATGGGGTCCACTCTTGACTCATATTGTTGAATGAGGTAGTGATGTGCTATGTCCAGGGCATCAAAGATCTCCTCTTTTCTTCCCTCCTGGGCGTAGGCCCAAGGGGCGGGGGCCAGATAAGCGCAGACTACGAAAGGGGGCGTTTTGCAAAGGTCTCACTGGATAACCCCGGAATTTAGTAAACTAAGAAACCAAATAATTCAGAAGAAGGAGGGCCTATGGCAGAAGAACTAAAGGTTGGATGTGCTCGTCCCACTGGCGGACCGGTAGGGGAAACCGTCCCTGAACAAACACCTATAACAGAAAATGTAGCAAAAAGCCTGACAACAATTTTTGTAAAAGGGCTGAATCGGTAAACAATTTATATTCAAGAAAGGATTAATACCATGAGTTACGAAAACATTATCGTTGAAACTGGGGATGATTTTGTCGCTGAAATAACACTTAACCGCCCGAATAATCTTAATACGTTCACTATCCCTCTTGCAACAGAACTCAGCCAAGCGTTTCAGGAACTTGACTCTGAAAAAGAGGTGCGAGTTATTATCATTAAAGGAGCTGGCAAGGCATTTTGTGCGGGTATTGATGTCAGCGATTTTTTTGATAAAAGTGTTATGGAATATCGCGATTGGGTTGACTGCATGGAGAATCCACTCGTTACGATTAGCCGTATGAATAAACCTGTTATTGCTCAAGTCCACGGAGTTGCTGCAGCAAATGGAGCCGGTCTGGTAGCAGCCGCCGACCTTGCCGTTGCAAGTGAGAAAGCACGTTTGGGTCTAACCGCCATCAATGTTGGTCTAAACTGCATTGGGCCGGTAGTGCCGGTTACCCGGTCCATAGGGAGGAAGCGGGCCCTTGAATTATTATTTTACGGCAATTTGATAACCGCCCAGGAGGCCTTGCAAATGGGGCTTGTTAACAAAGTGGTACCTGAAGCCGACATAGACAAGGAAACCCGCAACTGGGCCGCAATTCTGGCCCAAAAGAGTCCCATAGCCCTACAGATCGCCAAAGGGGCATTCTATGCAGTAGCAGATTTAGATTATTACAAGGCATTCGAATATATGAACGAAGCTTTCGCTCGTCTTTGCTCAACAGAAGATGCCAAGGAAGGTATAAGTGCCTTTAAGGAGAAACGAAGTCCTGTGTGGAAAGAGAAATAGGATAAGAGAGGTTGATTCAGGGCATGATCTCGAGAAGACGGTTTGTAAAACACGCAGCAATCATAGGCGCAGGCATCACGGCATTTCCCCTTGTCTTTATCCGGCGGTCACGTGCGGCCTGGG
>Ga0222626_1000415_pt1 | contig 25583 bp, 40 predicted proteins | sample AntAcemetageno91_FD_179862 | JGI IMG/M metagenome (GOLD analysis project Ga0222626, IMG submission 179862) | Saline water microbial communities from Ace Lake, Antarctica - #91 | ecosystem: Environmental > Aquatic > Non-marine Saline and Alkaline > Saline | place: Antarctica: Ace Lake | collected...
TAATAACTGAAACAACTGAAACTTATAATAATAGTTTTACAACAACTATAACAGATGCAACTACAACTGCAAGTATTTATTATACAATAGATGGTTCTGTTCCAGATAATACAGATACATTATATACCGGTGCAATTTCAATCGGTGCAACACAAACACTTAAAGCTAAAGCTTTCCAAACTGGTTATACCGCTTCAGCTGTTGATACTGAAATATATACAATGGAAGTAGCTGGAACTCCAACTGCTAATATTCCAACAGGTAATTATACTGTACCACAAACTGTGATTTTAACAAAGGTTGGAACAACAACTGGTACAACTTTAACTTATACAACTGGTGGTGGAAACCCAACCATTGCATCAACTGAATATACTGTTCCATTACACATTGGTTCTACAACTACACTTAAATTTGCAGAGTTTAAAACTGGTTATACCGCAGGAACTATTGCAACTAAAACTTATACAATTACAGTAACTGACCCAACTGCAAATTATAATACTGATACATATAATAATGATTTTAGTGTAACTTTAAGTCAAGTTGACTTACAGACAATATATTACACTACTGATGGAACTAACCCGGATAATACAGATACATTATATTCAGCACCAATAAGTATAACTGGAACTACAACTTTAAAATTTATAGCTTATAATAGTACTATTTATTCAAATATAATAACTAAAACATATACAATGGTTGTGTTAGATCCAGTTATTACAGTTACAACTAATACTTTTAATAATGATTTTACAACAACAATAACTTCAGGTGGTACTATAAGTGATAAAATATATTATACAACTGATGGAACTAATCCAGATAATATAGATACCTTATATACAGGTGCAATTTTAATTGGTGCAACCCAAACTCTTAAATCTATTGCTTATAAGACAGGTTATACAACTTCAGGGATTGATACTGAGACTTACACTATGCAAGTTGGTGGACTTCCAACTGTTGATAAAGTTACAGATACATATTATAATTATTTATTAGTAACTTTGACTAAAGATACAAACACAACTGGTTCAACCTTGACATATACAACTGATGGAAATAATCCAACAATAGCATCAACTGAATATACATTTCCAATAAGTATATTAAATACTACAACTTTGAAGTTTGCCCAATTTAAAACAGGATATACAGCAACTGCAATCACAACCAGAACTTATACTATACATGTAACAAGTTTAAATATACAATTCTATGATGAAAACACACTTGCATTGCTTGATGAGAATGTAACTATAACAGATATAACTAATAGTGTAACTTATAATCCTGATGTGAATGGATTATGGACGATTGACTTTAGAGATATTGACTGGAATGGTAATTTTATAAATGCAACCATAAATAGAACTGTTGCTGGAACAACCACACACACAAGCAGAAACCTACAATTCTATTGGGATAATCAAGCTGATCACGATTTAAACTTCAGTTTATTACCAGTTGAATTAGGCGAAGAGGTTGAGTTTTTAGCTAAGGACACTAATGGTAACTTCTGGACAAACAAGTTCGTACAGTTTGAGACTGATGGAAATATTTTAAGTAGTAACTTAACTGATGCAAGTGGTAAATTTACAAGTTACATTCTAACAACAGGGGATTACAATGCGGTGCTTTATGATGCAACTGCAACTGAAGGGGATAATTATATTAAAACAACTGTAACTGTTCTCAAGCCTGAGAACGAAAAATCACTTGTGGATATTTCACCCTATGATATTGAAGTGGGTGGATTGCTTTTATACTCAGTTTCAAATACAACTGATGCAAATCATACTATAAATATATTTGGTGGGACTACTTCCACCTATGACTTTACATTAGTTGATTATAATGCAGATTCAGTTGATAGAATTTATATTCCGAGAACTTATAATATTAAAAATCCGTGGGGATTAACTTATGATCCAGCATATACTTTACAAGGTTATTTAATAACTAAAGAAGAAGGTGTGATTCCTTCTATTGTGGTTTATGACGAGCTTAAAAGACCGTACCCGGACATAACTGTTTCAATCTTCAAGCAAATTGAGGGTAATCTTAAACTTGTGGAACAAAAGGTAACCGACTCAACTGGTAGAACTTCGTTCTCGGGGTATCCATTAGATACATATTATATTTATCTTTATGAGAATGGTACTCTAAGGGGTAGTTACACAATACAGGTTAGGGACACAGGCGAGATATTCTATTTTGTTCTTGATAGAACTGCAACCAACGAGATAGTTTATAGAGGACTTGACTTGAAATATGATTGGAACACAACTCCGGATTATATACAATTATCAACACAGGACTTAGATGTTAATCTTAATGTTTATGGTTATTATCTTAATGATTTTAATATAACTGGTTATACTATTAATACTTACCAGAATAATGCTTTGATTGAAACTGCAACTGATGTATTAACAGGGACTAATGTAACCATAACTGAAACCTTTAATAAATCTAATTATACAGTAGCTAAACCAATCGTTGTGGTTGCGAATGTAACATTTACATATAATGGTGAGATTAGGACTTTGCAGATTAAGAAGTCAGTTGCGACTGGGACTTCAGAGAGTGGGCTTTTAATGGTTCTGAAAAACTTCCCTGAGAAAGTTGGGTATATCTGGACAATACTATTGAGTATACTAATAACTATATCTGTAATAGTATTAGTTGGGACTTCAGGGTTTATTGATAGGAATTATTTATTATACTTAGGTTTATTTGTTCTTGGAATCTTCGTGTTTATTGGCTGGTTTGCAGTTGGTGTTGAAGTTTTAGGGATTGATGTGATGTGGTTCATGTATATAATTACAATAGTAGCAGCAGTTGGGTTTGCTGTGAAGGACGAGCAGAGGTAATAATTATGGATATAACAATAGGTAATATTTTAGCATTTGTGATTATACTATTTGCAATAAATGGTGTGGCAACAGGGCTTGGTGTAACCGACCAATCTAAACTTAATAGTTTCAATGTTTTTGGTTCAGATACTACAGTTAATAATTTAACTGATAAGTATCAGGACAATAACTTAGCTATTGTTGGGTCAAGCACACCTGAGCTACCTGATACTGCAACCACAGACTCAAGTATAATTACAGGACTACCATTCACATCAAATATAACCACACAAACCACAACTTTTTGGAACTTATTGGGTGGGCTTATGTTTGGTTATGCCTCAATCATAATCTTATTACCAATAGGAATGGTTATGACTTTTATATTGATTGGGATAATTGGGTTTATGCAATTTGGTGCGATTATATATTTATTACTTTATGTATTTTCAATATTTAGGGGTAGTGGTGGATTATGATGTTAACTTTACTTGCAACAAGCACAACCTTAGGGAACACCTTTGAGCAGTTGTTATTTAATGTATTTGGTTCTGCTGAGTTGTTTGGGGTTATAATAATTCTTGGGGTTATGCTTATAATGGGGATTAGTAATATACCCCCTAAGTTTATGCTCATGGTTGCATCTTTTTTAGTTATTGCATTTAATTTTGTATATGGTGGGACTATATTCAATACTCTTACTGTAATAATTGTTTTAATTTATGGTTATCTTGTAGCAAAAATGATAATCAATGCTTTTAGTAGGTAGATACATAATGAGTAGAGAGAACAAGATTTATGAATTTAAGTCTGAGCTTTTAAAGGATTTTGCTAAATACCCAGACTCTAAGATATCAGCACGGCAGTTTGTGGGTATTAGAATTAGAGATCTAAAAAAGAAACTTAAGAAAGAACCTTCTGTTAAAAAAAGGTTTGTTATTAAGAGGATAATTAAAATATACGAACAAGTGAGATAAAAACATGTCCTTGAAGATTGTTAGACGAAAATTCACAGCACTAAAGTTTGAAAAAGGTTCGCCTGATAGATACAAACTGAATAAGAGTTCATTGACCTCTGAGTTTGCACGAAAGAAAGTTTGGCTTGTGCTTGACGACACGAATAGACCACTTAAATCTTTTAAGAGTATAACTGAGTGTAAAGAGTTTATGAATAATCCTGATAAGTTTATACCAAAGAATAGGATTAAGAAGTATACGAGGGATAAGTTTTTACAGACTCGTGAATTTTTTGAGAAGAAGAAGTATAACCTAAAAACAAGTTTAAAATTCTAAAGTGATTAACAATGATGGTAAAGAGAGCAAGAGATTATCTTGCAATGATCTTAGTGAGCATACTTTTCTATATTCCTATGTTCATTAGGACACCAAACTTCGCATTTTTAGGGAATGATAGTTATTACTTCCTTAATTATATATTTTACCAAACCAAACTGCAGGTTTCTACTTTTATTCAAGAGAGCTTGTTTGGTCTACTTCCTGCTAATATATTAGTATTAAAATTGATAATGCTCTTAATTACTATACTATGCTTAATCATTTTCTATGAAACAGTTGAAACCATTAAGAAAAACAGAGGGTTACTTGCAAGTTTCTTCCTACTTAATACATTCTGGTTTTCATGGATTTTCATGAAACTTGAAGATGATTTGTTTGGGCTACCTTTTGTTCTTATTAGTTTATACTTTTTGGTTAGATATTTGTATAAAACAGATAGAACCAAACTTCTTGATCTTAATATAATTCTGAGCTTGGCTTTTTTGTTCATTGGGGTTTTGATATGGAATTATGCAATTTATTTTGTGATTGCATTTTTGTTTATTTCACAATTTCATAAACTTTATATTTTTGCAAGTTTAACTTTGATTCCATTTTTGCCTCGTTTGATAATTGCAATTAGACCAAATTTATTAATTTCTGAAAACCAACCACTAAAAGCAATTATTGTTTTGTGCTTAATTGGTTTTTTATATTTTAAAAAAGTTAGGTTGAAAGAAACTTGGTTAGCAGTTTTGGTTTTTTCGTGCCTAAGTTTAATTAATATCAAGCTAATCTACATTTTAGTGCCTATCTTACTTCTGAGCTTTGTTAATGTGGACTTAAACGAGTCTTTAAAGATAAGAAACACAATTATATTTGTGTTAGTATTGCTTTTTAGTGTAGCTGTATATCAAAATATGATTACCTATCCAACAAACAAAGAATATGAGTTGGTTAGTATAGCCCAAGAGTATAGTTTAATGCAAAACAAAGAAATATACTTTAATTGGTCAGTTGGATATTTTGCAATCTGGCATAATTTTGATGCAAAAGACTTTGGATCAGTTCCTGCTAAAGAAACTGATTATAAAAATAAGATAATTGTAACTACAAAACTGGATAAGAAAATTCAATCCTGTGAAATAATAAAAAAGAGCAAGTGGCTTACTCTTGCCTCTTGCTAAATTTAGAGTTAACTTTGTCTAATTCCTTTTTTACTTTATTATATTTAATCTGTATTGAAAAAATATAATATATTAAACCACACAATAATATTAATGCCATTGATACACCATTAAGATTAGAAATTAGGATTATTACAAAAAGAACCATAATTACTAATATAATATTATTGAGTTTAGTGTTTGTGGTTTTTAGTTTAGTTATTGTGTTATTAATATGCTCAATCTCTCTTTCAAGATAACTTGTTTTTTTAGTCATTAATTTTTATCCTCCTTTTTTTAAAAGATCCAAATAATTATATTCATAATTATTAGTAACAAACTTAATATTAAAATAAATATTCTGAAATATTTATTTTCATTAGTTTTATCAATATCTGAATGATAATATAATTTAACCATTTACCACTCACTTTTTTAGGTTTTTAACTCTTTCAAGAACGGTTAAACCTGAATCTTCCTTCATTTTTGATTTAAAACTATTCTGTTCATAGTCTTCTACTTCATCTTCTAAAGACTTTTCAGATTTGTCAAGATCTTCTTCAAGTTCTTCAGTTTTTTCTTCAACTTCAATTTCTTTTTTGGTTTTCTTTGGAATTTCTTCAATTTCTTCAGGAGTAGGTTCTTCAGGTTGACCAATCACACCGAGCTTAGTAAAAACCTCTGTGTATAATGATACTTCTTCAGCATAGTTGTTGTATAGTGCAGTTATGATGAACTGAATAGTCTGGTCTTCATTAATATTGGTTTTAAGTAACTGTTCTGCTGATTCAAGCACATCAGTTCTATCTTTGTTGTTCTCAATTAAGAGATCAAGCATTTCATACATTTTTTTCTTATTTAATTCCATCTATATCACCTTTTGATTTTAATCCAATTATGGTTATATCATAATCAGTCTTATTAGATAACTCACTAACATTTATTGCAGTTTCTATTATACAATCTTTATCAGTTATCACAAACCCACCTTTCTTTATTTCTTCAATAAATAAATAATAAAGATAGTTTGAAAACATAACATATTGTTTGTCATTATTAACTAAGTTAAATCTTTGGTAGAATAGTCTTTTATCTTGAAAAAGAAAATCGTGCTTAGCTTTAGAGCTTAAGTCTATTGTTAGTTCGTTGATTCCTGGAACAAGCACATATTTATTAAGTGCATCACCATCAATCTCGCCTTTGTTCATATCTTTTTTAATTTCTTCTATTGCATTCATTTTTTATCACCTTTCTTATTTTTATATTTTATTTTTGAAACTATTTTTTCTAAAAATTCTAAAAGTTTTTTTTCATCTAAATTATTACTAACATTTATATCAATGGTTTCAGTTTCAGAATTTATTAATATATTTATTTTTACAATCATTTTTAAACACCTTTTTATTTATATTCTTTTCTATAGATTGATTATATTCAGTTAATCTTTTATTTTTTAATAAACCGTATTTTTTAGAATAATTAATAATAAGCCAGTTAACACCAACCAATCCAACTTGTTCTAAAGTATTTAAGTTGTCTATACTCGCATCAACATAATAACGACCACCACTTTTTAATCCAAAGACCATTTTCTTTTCTGAAAATTTATCAATGTAGTTAATAGATTCTATATTAATTGAAACAATTTTAACCTTCCATAAAACTGTATCTTCAAAATCTACCATTTTTATTTTATTACTTTCCATTAGTTCCACCTTTCTCGTATTTTTATATTACAACCATTAGTTGAATACCACATTATAGTATTATAAATAAAACTTCGCTCACCAGTAAACTTTAAAATCTTAGTCTTACCAGTAGGGAATCTTATTTTTGCCTCTATATAGTGAATTTCATTTGGGTTCATCAAATCCTTCATCTGTTACTTTTATCTTATACTCAGAAATTAAATACTGAAAGACTGCATTTGCAGACTTAAGATTTAAATTAATTTGGATAAGTTTCATTTTAGTTCTTTCTTGCTCGGTTAAAAACAAATTATATTGTGCCATTATATTACCCCCTTAATCATTAATTTATTTAAAGCATCATCAAATATTTTTGTAGGACTTAAATTATTCTTTTTAATAAAATCGTTTTGGATTTCAGTTATTCTTAAACTACAACGATAAACTTTTTTTTCATCTTTAGTAAGTAATTTAAGATCTATGGCTTTTTTATAATTATTCTTTTTATTATCTTTCCAAACAAAAGATGGTTGTTTTCCTTTTAATTGTTTATCTTTCATTTAGACCACCATATCCTTGACTTTTAAGTTATATAAACCAAGTTTGGTTGCTGAATAATTAGATGCTTGATTACTATAAGCATTATACTTAACTCTTTGAATAGACTGGTTTAATTTATCCATTCTTAGTTCCTTACCAATTCTATTTACTTCTTTTCTTAAACTCATTTTGTTCCATCTCCATATTTTGCTATAAGTTTTTGTTATAACTAAATATGATACAATAGGTTTATAAATAGCTCGTTTAATGTTTATACCGAACTTTGTTTTTTTTAGTTTCTTTGATTTCGTCCTTTTTGATTAGTTCCCAAAGATGCTCGTCAGTTATACCATTCTTAATTTTATCAGAATATTTTTCTCTAACTTTCTTTCGTTTATTTTCAAGCATAAATGCACCTGTTTTCCAACCAGCTTTATTGGTTATATTTCTATAAAAATAATTACTCATGCTACTTGTTTTCCTTTTTGTTTTTTCTTGATTAAATTATCTATAAATTGTGATCTCTCTAATTTAGAGTCTTTCTTGTTAACTGCATACGAGTTGTGATATTCAGCTCTTAATAATTTAGCAGTTGTGATATTCACTTTAAGGTGCTTTTGAATTGCAATCAAACTAAGTTTCTTATCACCCATAAATAACTCTTTGTGCTTGTCAATATAAACTAATTGTTTATCAAGTGACATTTCATCTTTTTGTTGGGAATTAACCACTTCCTTAAGTTCTTTTACATACTTTTCGTAATTACCTAATAAATACTCGTCTTTCTTATCATCATAAGCTTTTAATAAATTAGCAAACTGCTTTTTTTGAAATGGTAAATAAAGACTTAAGTCTGTATAATGTTGAAGACTGGCATAAGAATTAGGTTCACTATTCCACATTACAAGTGGATCTCTTTGAACTTTCTTTTCTTTTATGGTTGTAGTATCAGCTTTCTTTGGATAATTTAAGTATTCAAACTGGAAGTTGGAGCATTCTCCTGAAGGATCAACCCCAAGAAACTCAAAGTTCCCATACCTAAGCATTCTTATTTGGCTATCAAGCTGTGTTTCTGAAGGTAGGTTGAAGAATATAATCTCCCTCTTGTATCTTATAGTGGACATTACCTTACCAAGAATCTGGTTAACCTTAGAGAACGAGGTTCTGGCATGTGCATCAAGTTGAATTTCGTCCTTCATAAAAAACTGACCAATCCTTCTTGGTTTGGCTACTCGTTGAACAAAGTCAAGTGGATCAAATATAATCTCGTCAGTTGTGAATAAGTGGTTTTCTCGGTTATCTACATCAAGCATAAACCCAAAATAAATATTACCATAACTCTTTCCAGAACCAGTTGAACCAGTTACTGTGCAGAAAGTGTGGTTTTTATGTCTTGGTCTTCTCCACATATCATACAACAAAGACTTCTGTGGTTCTGCTGATAATTGGATTGTATAAGGACATCTATCATACCAAACTCGCTCAGTAACCTTAGGTTCTGTGTAAGCCATTAATTATCACTATCCTTATTACTATCTTGATAATAAAATACCCCTCTTGATGTAGTCTTTACATATAATCCAACAAATGAGAATAACGGAACAAGATTACCAACAACCTCTGTGCATTTTCTCACATACTCGGCTCTATCAAAAACTGGCATTGACCAAATTTCACTATACTCTCTCTGAAGTTCAATTAGAATATTAATTACATTAGATTTATTTTTCATCACAATTACTTTAAAGGGATCGTCCCTTACATAAGGTAGAATCATATCAGCTAAGGATTGAACGGCAATATAACAACCTGCAACTCGTTCTTTAGAAAACTTATCTTGTGCAGTCCCAACCAAGATAGATTTAGTTACATTGTAGTTTTCAAGAACTAAACCTTTATATGTAAAATCAGTAGAAGCTGATAAAAAGGTTTCCTTGGATTTAGGATCAACCCCCTTACCTGTAGATTGCTGTTTCATTTTATCTCAATCTCCTAACCCAAAGGATTTACTGGGATATTTGGGTCATTAATGTTTTGTGCTTGGTTAGTGTCATTAGTTACTGTGATTCCTAAAGATTGGTTTATCTTTGCAATATGATTAGAAGTTTCATAAATTGTAGTCTGAATTACAGTCATTGTTTTTTCTGTCTGAATATTCATATAAATACCAATTATAACAATTACACCAATTATAATTAACATAATCATCATAAATAAATTGAACTTCTTAGCTAATTGTGTTTGTTTAGCAGCGAGAAAACCATTTTGATATTCCATGAAAGCGAAGTTGGTCATATTCTTAACAAATCCAACAGTTTCAAACAAAGAATGAACATCAACCATTTCGTTGTTATTCTCTAAAATACTTTCTTTAAGTTTAAGTAAATGTTGCTTGTATTTAAGTAGAAGTATAATCGCATGTTTATCTTTATACTCTTGTGATTTATCAATACTAAAAATAGCATCAATTTCCTTAATTGAATCAGGAATATATTTTAGTTGAAGTTTCATTGACGATAATGTATTTTTAATAGTTAACTTCAAAACTTCAGCCTCTTTAAACATTTTCTTATGAACAATTTCATCAATAAGCTCAATCATTTCGTCAACCTTAGGATAAAACTCCTCTAAATGATGTTTTTTTAGGAAAAAAGTAAATGGTAGATCTTCTAAAGTAAAAAGAACAGGAACTCCATCTCCATCAGTCTGGTGGAAAATTTCGTTAATATGTGCAAACTGGTCTTCCTCAGGAACTGACCCTGACTTAATTTTAATTCTTAAATCATTTGGTATCTTTTTATAAATAAATTTAACTTTACGACCCTTATCAGACTGTATAAACCAAGCACCTTTATTTTTTGACCCTGGCATCTTAGACTTAACAATTTGCCTTAAAGTTGAACCACCAATTTTAAGTGTGAAAATTAAAAATAAACCTAAAATAAAAATTACAATTAAATAAATTGCTTGTAATAGTATCATATTCATATATTAAAAACCCCTTTTATTATCTTCTTATTTATTGGTCTTGGTTGTTATTACTAAAACCCCTTTTGACAAAATCGCCTAAGCCAGAATATCTTTTATCCATATTGCCATTAGCATCAGTTAATCTATGCTCTTGGACTTGCTTGATTTCGTTAGTGGTTAATGCTTGAAGTAATTTACCCTCGTGAGATTTACTCAAACTTAAGTTTGTTACTAAATTATTATAATGAAACCTAATTAAATTAGACATATCATACCCAGATTCTTGCTGAACAAACACAAGCTGATTAATAAGTGCTATTGTGTGCCAAGCAAATGCAAAAGAAGATTTTTCTCCAGTTAAAATTGCAGTAGTTAAATCAGGTAAATTTAATTCTGGGACTCCTAAATCTACTGCTTTTTTTATGGTTTTGTTTTTTAATTTATCAAATTCAACAGATTCACGATAAGATGTTCTACCTACTGGGTTAATAAGACTTGATCTTATTTCTTCCTCAGAATCAAAAATTTGTGGTTTTTGGACATCATAAGTCTGTCTTTGAGCATCATAGTTATCTGCCATATTTAATTACCTCTTTTAAACCATTCTATTAAATCTATCGTTAAACCAAGCATCTAAAAATATAAATGCACCTATTAAAATAAATAATAATCCAAACAACCATTTAGAATAAATAGATTCTTTAGATAAAATATCGTATTTAGGAACTAAAGCTAAATCTGTAATTAAGACATCATTAGTTTTAAAATTTGCATCAACTATATGTTCTTGAACTTGGAAAGATGTATAACTAACATTATACCCATTAGGCATATATAAACCATTAACCACTACTAAAAAACCAATCAGTATTAAAAATAAAGAACCAAGTAAAACATAAAGACGAGTTTTATAATTATAGCCAAAAAAAAAGAAGATTCCAGCAAAAATACTTAATAATATAAATAGTCCCCAATACATACATATATTATATTACAATAAGTTTATAAACTTTTTTGTAGGTATAAGATTAAAAATAAAAAGAAGATCTGAACAAGTTTTTAGACTTGCTCAGGTAAAAGAGGTTTTATCTAATTAACTAATTAGAATACACTTGTAATAATGTAAAGTATACCACCAGCAGCTAATACAAGACCAATTAAAGAAGTTAAAGTTCCTTCAGTTCCTGTAAGGTTAGCAGCAGTATTTACATTTGCTACAATTAAAACACCAATTATAGTTACTATTGCACCAATAACTGCAGACATCATGTTTGCTTCACCAGATTCATTTTTCATTAACATTATATATCACCTTTATTTTTTTTTGCTAAATCCATAAAGGATTATAACAATTCATATATAACTAAGGACAAGCGAGGTATATAAACATATAGTTTAGGATAAATTCATAGTTAATGAGCTTAAAGTCTTATAAAATAAGGGTTATAAAGTTTAAGAATTAAAACTTATATATAAACCTATTTAATTAGGTAATTATAAAAAAAGTTATTATAAATGCTATATACACAAGTGGTGCAATCCTTAAAACAGTATTATTAATTGACTTTCCATACATAGTTTTCATAATTGGAATCTTTTGTAAGAGAGCCATATAAATCATTTTATAGGAAATCATAAAGAACATTAAGATTATAGTTAATAGAAGAATATTAAACATAGGAATCCCAACAAGAGAATTTGAATGGAATGGAATTAGTGCAAAAATAAATAAAAATAACTTAATATCACCAGTTCCAATAAACTTACCCTGATAGTGTGCAGCATACTGTAAACACATAAAAGCTAAATAGAATAAAACTAAAATTGTGAAATATAAATAGAAATTAAATGAGAAAAAACCCATGAAAAAGAATTGCATTACAACTGCAAATATAATAGCTGGATCAATTACTTTATTTGGAATAATACCAGTTCGCTTATCTGTCCTGGCAAAATAGAATCCAAGTATTAAAAAAATAAAACTTCCTACATAGAAAAATATTTCATTCATAATTAATCTTATTTAATATAAATAAACTATGCAATAATGCTCTTACCTATTGCATAGCTATCATTTGGAGATGATATATATATTAAGCAACAAAGGGTTTAAAAACAAATTTATAATGAACAACCTTTACAAACTTGTATCGGTCGCTTAATTCCAGACAGAAAATAAATACTATCCTCATAGTCAAGCTCTTTATCACAAACCTCGCACCTGTTCATGTGCTTACGAGCGGTTACAATCATTAAATCAAAATCATAAAATTTAGTTTTAGTTTCATTAATAACAACTAATTTATCTAAGAATTTAAAAAGCTTAAGGTTATCCAACTTAGTTATATAACTATTTATATCCACTTCAGTAAAGTTATTATTCAAAAAAACATTCAAACCAAATTCCTCAATCTTAAAATTATTAATATTATGCGATTCATCAAAGAATTTTATAATTACAATTACTTTGCTTAGAACACTCGGTGTATATATTGAATTACAGGCTGAGCAAATCATTGCAGGTTTGCCGTCAAACAGAATGTGTTTCTGATGTTTTCTATCCTTAAACAGATTAACACCACATATTGCACAATCCAAATTTAGTTCGTTCATTTTTTAATCACTCCTAAAATAATTTACAAAATCGTTTAGATATTGAACCTTAAGAGATTGTTTAAGTAATCTTACATTAGAATTAATCTTATCTTTATTTTTAATTCTGTTCTTTGCTATTTTTTCTTTATTAACAAACCTATATTTTTTCATATACTTTCTTTCTATTTCTTTATTTTTGAAACCCATATTATATCATCTCCATTTTTTATTTTATTATATTTTTTAAATCAGTTATATAATTATTTAAATTATTACAATATTTCCAATAATAATTATAATCAATACTTGTTTCGTATTTATAAGTTCCCATTTTGTTTCATCTCTAATTTATTTATTTTTTCTTCAATATCGTCAAATCTTTTGAACATCTTAATCTGAACAGGATTTCGTTTATTTATTGCTAAAACTTCAGCATGGTAAAGACCTAAATAATTATCAAGCCAACCCCATACCACAAGCCCAACAGCACCAAGACCAATTAATAGTGGTAAATATTGCTGTAAGGGAAGATCTAAACTTCTAATCATTACCACTAAAATCATACAAGCATTAACAATAGATAAATATGAAGAAGACCTTTGAATGTAAAACTTAATCGTCATCATTGTTCGCTTAAAATTAAACATTAGTTTTCATCTCCATATATTTTGTCAAACCTATAAATACCTGATCTTACTTCTGTTATTTGTCCGAGCTTTTTATTTTTCTTGATAAATTCTAAAAGTTCTTCCTCAGAATAGTGCTTGAATAATTTTTTGATTTCTTCTAAATTATATTCAATATTATAATCAATATTTCTATATTCTTTGATTTCTTTGAACTTTTGAGTTTCTGGATCATAAACCTTAACTTCTGGATTATTAGCTTTTTTCATATCAATACCAATGTAATATCTCCAGGACTTGTGAGTTCCGTTCTCAAGTGGAACATTCTTAACTTCAACCTCATATCCGTTCTCTTTCATTAATCTTGATAGTTTAGATTTTGAAATGTTACGATAACCTTTTTCTGTTATATAACTTGAGAATATATCATAAAACTCAAAAACAGGAATATCGTTGTTAATATCAACCACACATTGCTCATCTATAAATCTCTTAAGTGGATTTGCTTTATCCTCATATCTTTGTCTTCTTTGCTTAATTGAACCTAAATTAGTAAAAGTATTTTTTTGTAACACATTTTTTAAAATAGTTATACTTTTTCTTGCTAAAGCAGAATAGTCTTTATAAGTTAAATATTTTAATATATCTCCATTTGTAGAATCAAATTTATTTGGAAAATCAATAACAAGCCATCTTCTGTAAAACCCATCAGTCTTGTCTGCTGTGTCAGGAATAACATTAGTGGACATTATTATTTTTGCATAGTTAATAAACTCAACATGTCCTTTTCCTTTATATTCTGCTCTTATTATTTCTTTATTTCCTGTTAGCTTTTTAAGTAAAGAAGTGTTTTTTATTTGGGCATCATCAAGTTCTGACATTAAACAAACTAACTTTCCTTGAAGTGCAGTTGTTTCAAATCTGGAGTTTGGATTTGAAAGTAAAGAAAGTTCAGTAGCTGAACAATTATACATTCCTAAAAAATTAACAAGTAATTTGACAAAAGAAGATTTTCCATTTGAACCATCTCCATGTAAACAAAATATAGTTTCTAAAGGATAATCTGGAAGCATAGAATAAGCGACTACTTCATAAAGAGTTTGAACCCAAGTTTCATCTTGACCATTACCTACAATCCATTGTTTAAAAAGATTATCAATTTTAGTAATATCTATATTATCATCATCTAAATAATTATAAGGAATTGGATTCTTTGCAAAATAAATAAAATCATGATCAAAAGTTTCTCCAGTTTCAACATCAACGATACAGTCCTTAAACACAATCCAAGTCGGCTTGATTTCTTGCAGGAACTGTTCCTTAAAAATTCTACCTGCTTGTTTAAGAGCATTTAAAATAGTCTGTCTTAGTCCTGAAGAGAATATTGAAGAGTTTGCACCCCTTAGAATGAAATTGTTATTAAATTCCATAATTATTTTTACATCATCAACCATATACCATCTTTTAAAAACAGAATCCCATCGCCACCATATCTTATCTTCATAAATAATTGGGTTGGTTTTAAACATTTCTGTTGAAATAAAGTCTTCAGTCTGAATTGTGGTAACATTAACATCGTATTTATTAGAATCATCAGATTTTGATTTATCATAATTTTTTAATAGTTCTTTAAAATTAGTTCCTGTCAATTTTCATCATCTCCTTAAATATTAAACTAACTATATTTATGTCCCAGCCATTCCCAGCGAGTTTGTATCTCTGTGTGTCTGATAAGCCTTCAAGATTAATTTCATCATTTAAAAAACCCATGAGTCTGAAGCACTCTTTTGGAGTTAATTTTCTGAAATTTTTTTCATATTCTATTGCTTGAGTATTTCCTGTATCTATACAATAACTTAATCCATCAGTTTTAGATAAATGCCCAGTACCACCTTTATTAGTTTTACTACTTCTTAGAAATAAAGAATGTATAATAAAAGGTTGTCTATTACCACCTTGCATAGTATTTAGTGTTGGACTTACACCTTCTGCTGAATATACTCTATCATTTGAATGTTTAGGATTATTTATTTGTATTAATTTTTGATTTCCTGAACCAATACCACTTCTTATACAACTACAAATATTATCAATAGGATTTCCTGTTTTTCTATCATAACATGGAAAATTCATTTTATGATTTAAATTTAACTTATCTAATATTTTATTTGAAAGATAATATTTTTCATCAACTTTATATTCAAGTATATCTTTAAGTGAAATATTATTTGTATCCTTAGGAATTGGGAAATTAAACTCTCCAAACTTAAATTTACCTAATTTACACACAAACCATACTCTTTCTCTATTTTGTGGAATCCCAAAATCTTTTGAGTTAAGAAGTTTAAAACAAACATCATAACCTATATTTCTTAAATCATTAATTATAATATCTCTTAAATTTCTATCCTTATTAACTGATAATAACCCTTTTACATTTTCAAGTAACATAAATTTTGGTTTTTTATCTTTTGCTATTCTCAAAATTTCATGATATAGGTTAGTTCTGCCTTTGCTTAAATCTCGTTTTCCTGCAATAGATACATCTTGACACGGAAAACCACCTGTCAATAAATCAAAATCAGGTAATTCATTAGTTTTAATTTTAGAACAATCACCATAATTTTTACCTTTATGATTTTGCTCAAAGCATTGAATTGCATATTTATCAATTTCACTAAAACCAATACATTCAAAATCTATTTTTGCCTTTTTTAAAGAAAAAGATGCTCCACCATAACCAGCGAACATTTCAAATATTTTCAAAGTCAATTTTCATCATCTCCAATTCATTTTGACTTATTACAAAAACATTAGGGTTTAATTGTTTAAATTTTTCTATTTGAAATTTATTAGATAATATTTTAATGTGCTTACTATCTTTTGAATTATAACTATCATCTTTATTCATTATACAAAAATAATCTTTATTATTATTAAATGATAGTAAATGATTATTATTTGGATATTTTATATAAATTCCATAATAATCATTTTCTTGGCAAAAAAAATTTAATTTATCAACTTTAGTAGGATTTAATATAATAGCTGTTAATATAAATAAAAATAATAATCCTATTATAATTAATATTATTAAAATAAATATGTTAAGAGGATTGTCCCATATTGAAACTGGCACATATTTTAAATTTTTTTCATGATTGTTATAATTAGTTAATTTTAATTTTTTATTTGCTATTTTTATACCTTTTCTTGAATCTTTAATAAATTTATCTAATTTAGTCAATTTTCATCATCTCCAATTTAATTAAATTGTATATAATTTATTAACAAAAAAGTTTATATATTGACCTAAAACAAAAAATTAAGTTTTTTTATGAAATTGGTTTGATTTCCAATTATTATACTAAAAAAATACAAAAATATGCTCAAAAAAGACCTTTTTTTTCCAAAAAATCACTTTTTTTATGTATAAAATAATTCATATTCTAAACTATTAAGTTAAAAATAATTAGTTTTATTAACTTTTTAAGGTAAAATATTATTTATTACGGAAAAAAGTACCTTTTCAACTTAGTTCCCTATGTAAGACATTAAGTGTAATGTAGTGTAATATGTGTAATATCTATAATTTTTTTCATTTTTTAGTCCTTTTTTCTAATTTTTTTTAAGATTTTTTTATTTACAAAAGTTACGATCAAAAATAAAAAAAAATTACTTGTTAACATTTTTTTCTGTTAACACTTTTATGTTGACAGAGGTTAATGTTAATAGATTTGTTATAACTAAATATTTAAAAAGGTCGGTATAATGTTATATTTTGTTAGATTATGCCGAAGAATACTGTTAACATATTTTCTTGTTAACACTTTGATGTTAACAGAGCCTGATGTTAACAGCTCCTTAGTATAGATATTTTTAAGTTATGCTGTTGGGCAATCCCCTAAACCCCTTTAGATTCAACCCCCTTACTGTCTTTAATGAGTGTAAGCAACTATTTATAAACTTTTTGGTTCATATATACTTAATTTGACCTGACTTAATTGACTTTTAATAATCTTTTAATAAGATTAGGAACTAATTAAATCTTGATTCAGATATATAATATCTAATCTATATATATAAGGAAAAAATTATGCCAAGATACTCTTATCCAAGTGAAGTATATGTTGCAACCGAGCAGGTTGGGACTAAATATAATAGGATTTGGTTAATCAAACAACTTAAATCTGGTGCAAGTGCATTAATGTCTTCTAATACTTATGATGAAGTAAATAAAAAACAAATACTTGCAATCACAGGAATGCTATTTTTTTCAGGTGCGAGAATATCTGAAGTTATCCAAATGAAAAGATCAGACATTGATAGACAGGACTCTGACGACTCTGGTAATCATTGGGTTACCCTAACTCAATTAGTTGAGAAAAGGAAACAAGTTTATCCACACCCAATTAAGAAGATACCAATCTTAGCTGGTAACCCAGAAACAGATTTTGCTCTTGCTTGGATCTTAGACTGGATTGATTTTATTGATGTGGAGATTGAAAAAGCATTAGTGAATAAACAAATAAAAGAAGATAAGATTCCTGATGTAAGATTATTTTTATATACCAGAAATGCTTATTACTATACTTGTGCTAAGTTCTTTAAGCTCAATCCCCACGGATTCAGAAAGATAGCTGCACAGTATATGGTTGTTGAAAAGAACATGCCACTTAAAACTGTTCAAAAGCTAATGGGACACTCGTGCTTGTTAGCTTTAGATTATTACATTAACTTACGAACAGATGATATCAAAAGAGATTTATTAGCAACTGTGAAAAAAGGAGATTGATAAAAATGGATAAAATTAAATTAAATTTAAAAGAGTATAACAAAGAATATAAATTAAAAAATAAAATTAAATTAAAAGAATATTATAGATTATATAGATTAAGAAATAAATATAAAATAAAAAGTAATTCTAAAAAATATTATATAGATAATAAAACAGAATTAATAAACAATATTAAAAAATATAATTTAATAAATAAAGATAAAATTAAAGTTTATTCTAAAAAATATTATATAGATAATAAAACAAAATTATTAAATAATATTAAAAAATATAATTTAATAAATAAAAATAAAGTTGCTATCTATCAAAAAGAATATCAAAATAAAAACAAATTAAAATTAAATAATTATTATAAAAATAAATATAAACTAGATAAAAAAGAATTATTAAATCAGTTTATAACAAAAGTAAAAAAAGGAGATTGATTAAATGAAACCAAGTTATTTAATTAAAAGTCTATTTGATATAGAATTTAAAAATGAAGATGATTTAACTTCATTTAATAATTTTATTGATAATTATTTAATAGTTTTAAGTGGTAAATCTAATAATATTAACTTACAAATGAGAAATTCTAATAAATTAAAAATAAAAATATATAGACTTAAGTACAAATTAAATAATAAAATAATTAGTATGCAAAAATTAGAATTAGAATTAAAAAATGAATTAAATAACTTAAATACTTATATAACTAATTTAAAAAATATAATAAAATAGAAAGGTGGTTAATAAAATATGAAATTAAAAGAAAAGGATAAATTTCAATTATATTATAATTTTAATTTTCAAAAAGAAAAGTTAAGTTCTATAAAATTAAAAAAGGAGATTGATAAAAATGAATCAAGAAAAATTTAAAGAATTTACAATAGGTTTTTTAATTGGAATATTTATTGTATTCACAATATATATAGTATTTATTTCACTACCAACTACTTATAAAGTAGATACTAATAATATAGTAATACACAAAGAACCAATCCTTAACTTTTATGAATACAAAAATATGATGGGATGTGTCAACCCAACTATATTCACAGATAGAATTACTAATAATAAAAATCCAAAATTATTCAGAGTTGATCTTAAATGACAATCAATACAAGAGAGAATAAAAAAAGATTAAGAGATTTTGCAATAAAAATAATTGAAGATGTAAGAAAAGATCCACCAATTAAAATGACAGCTGAGCTTATTGCTAAGTCTAAGTATCCTGGGTTCATGTGCCAGACTTGTGGTCAGTTTGGTTGTGATAGGATTGAGGGTGGTCAGTACATTCACGAGGCTTGTTTCCTAATTCTAAGAGATAAAACCCTGAAATTCATGGCTCAAGAACTGCATTTGAATGTAAAAAAACAATAGGTTTATATACTTCGTCAACACCAATATATCTATAATATGTAAACATTATGTTAATAAAATAATTAAAAAAATAAAAGGTGATTGAAGATGGCAGTTATAAAAAGGAACAAAAAGGCTTCTAAAGGTTCTGCATCAAAATATTTTAACACAAAGAAAGAAGCGGATAGTTATTTTAAAAAAAAGTAATTTGATAAAACATGATTAAAAAAATAAAACCCAAGTATAAGCTCATAAGAGTGAACGAGACTGTTTATAATATACTCAGTAAAAAGAAACAATACAATGGTCAGTCTTTCAACTCAATGTTTTTTAATTATTTCAAAGTAATAAAAAGGAGAAAATGATTAGGCATGACTGATAAAATAAAAATGTTAAAACCGAGAATAACTATCAAGAGTATATTCAGAACTACACCGAGTGAGCGGAAGAAATACTCAAAGGACATTCACAAATATAATATGGATATAATGGAACAAGCCAGACTGAAAAAAATTTCAGAAAAGGAACAAGCTGATTATCTGCAAAAACTCGCTGATGCAAACAAGAAATTTAATACTGATAGAAATTATTATTATGTGCCACAACAATATGTCGCACCGAAACCAGTTGTGCAAAAATCCAGCTCAAGCGGTAGGTCAAGTAGTAGTAGTAGTAGATCAAGCAGAGGCTCGTTCTTGACTTCAGGAATGAAAGTTGTGAGGGGTAAAATTACTTATACCATGCCAAAGAAAACTACCAGTTTATCAAAGGTAATTAAAATGTCAAAGCCAACTGTATTCAAAAAGAAAACTTATAAAAAAGATTCAAGACTTTTCAAGTAGGGATTAAATAAATATGCCGGATTACTCAGTTCTTTTCACAAGTGGAAACCAACCACCTAAACCACTCCAGCAATCACAGGCTCTATTTGTTCAGAACCGAATCGCTGCTAAGCAAAAGGAAGACGAGGCAAGAGCTAAGCGAATAAAAACAATTAGTAATAATAGAATGGTTTATCCACCAAGACCAACATCCCCAGGTAACAAGTCTTCAAAATCATTCGTTGGTGCAACCAGACCGAGTAATTTACCCAATTTACCTAAAACACCAAAGTCTGTTGAAAAATTCCAACAGGGTGCATTTAAAACAATTCCTGCATACTCAAAAAAATATGAGTTTGGTAGAAGTTTTAAGGATACTGCAAAAAAATCCATAACTCCATTAATTGAAGCTACAAAAACAAGTCTTAAATTATTTAAGGATAAGCAAACTCGTGAGGACTTAAAAAAAGGTTATCAAATTGCATCTAAGAAACTTGATGAAGGTAAATTTCTACAAAAAGGATTAATTAAGACTACACAGGCTTTTCAAAGAAGTCCAGTTAAGAATGTTAAGGCATTTGTAACAGTAGCCACTCCAGTTGCTGCGAGTATAGTTTCAGATATAAAAACACCAACAGGCAGAGGTAAGTTAGCCTATCACATTGCAGAGCTTACTGCATTTGCGGGTGCTGGTGAGGTTGCAAAAATTGGTCAGACTGCTCTAAGAAATATATGGGTTAAGACAGGTGCAAAAAAAATATCAATTAAAGACTTTTTATCAAGCCAGGCAATAAAAAAAGGAATTGCAACAACAGGTTTACCAAAGGCTAAGTCTATTGAAGATTTAGTTTCTAAAGTTAAAAAAACTAAAGGTTTTTATCCAGAGTATCCTGAACATTTTGTTTTAACTTCATCAGAGCCAGTTGCTACTAAAAATGCAATTAAAATATTAACTCAAGCAGAAAAAAAAGCAGCTAAACTTAAAGTAAGAAAATATGATGATCCAGGAAAATGGTTTACGAGTAAAGGCGAAGCTAATATTTGGGCTTTAAGATTGAATAATAAATCTAATTATAAATCACTTAAATTTAGTTTGTTTCCTGCATTTAAAAAATCCACTAAACCGGGTTATTTAGATTTATTAGTTAAAAGAGTAGAAAGATTACCAGTTTCAGTTTTAAAAAAAGATGTAGGTTTTTCAACTGTTGCTGAATATCAAAAATTTCTCGCAAAATCAAAACCTTCAACTTCATTAATTGCAAAGAGATCAGAGGTTAGTTCTATTGGTGATAAGAAAATTAGAGATTTAATTAAAAAGGTTGACCCAAAAAGTCTTGGTTCTCCGGAAATTCAATTTGTACAAATTTCAGATACTATAATTCAACCAGCAGCTAAACTTAAATCAAAAAAGTTGCTTGGTAGGTTTAAGGGTTATGATGAATTTGTAAAAATTGAAGGTGTTAATGTTCCGCTTAGAAAAGCAATAGTTTCTGGTGCGAGTATTTATAAAAAAGGAAAAATAAATTTGGCTTTTAGAGATATGAAACTTGCAGGACAAAAGGGGTTTGTTGATTTGTTTGGGTCTGTTAAGACTAAAGTTACAAAAGATTTAGGAAAGGTTGCAGATTACTTTGGAGAAAAGAGTTTCTTTAGTGCTAAGAAAAGTGCGGTTGATCCTTATAAATATTTTGCTACACCAAAAACATTTAATGTTAATGTGGGTGCTGCTGGACTTGGTTATCTGGCATCAAGCCGACCAAATATAAAATCAACTTTAAGCTTAACAGGTATGGATCCTGTTTATAGTAATTATAAAAATAAAGTTATAGATTCTTCTTCAATAATTTATACAACTAAACCGAATTATAAAAATATATTTTATAATAAAGAAAGTTATGCAAAATCTAAAGTTAAAGAAGCGGATAGTTATTTACCACCAAAACCAAAAGATAAGGATAGTTATTTTTTTAAAGAAGATGATAGAGATCCAATTATTCCACCACCACCAACTTATTATCCTGACCCAATAAAAGAAGATAGTTATATCCCTATATATGCACCGGATAAATATACCTTAGCTTATCCAAGTAAACCTTATTTAACAGGCTTTTTTAAAAAGCCAACAAACACAATCACTACATTTAAAACTCCGAGAACAAAAGGAAATTACAAGAAAGATACTTATAACAAAACCCAAGCATTTGATGTGCTTGTAAGGACTAAGGGTAAATGGACTAAGGTTAGCACACCAAAAACACTTAATTATTTTGCAGCCAAGCGAAAAGGGTTTACTATTGCTGATAATTATGCAGAGAGAAGTGTTAAGCTAAAACCCACAAATAAAATTGCACAAATAATTTCAAGAACAAACCCACGAAATGCCTATAAGTTTAGCTGGAATAAATCCAAGAATGTAAAACTTAAGCTTTCATTCATAGAAAAGTCTAAGTATGCGATTGACACAAAGGGTGAGTTCAATAAGATAACTTATAAGGGTATTATGGCAAGAAAAAAGAAGAAGGGTTTTGTGTTTTGATTACATTTATAAAATGTTTTATACTAAATATATATAATAGGAGAAAATGATTTATGTTGACTAAAAATGAGAATGGTGGCTTTGAACTACAAGACATGTTTATGTTTCTTATGTTCGCAATCATGCTGTTTGTGTTTGTTTCTATTGCTACACCAATAACTGCAATCTTCAATTTTGATGCGGTTGCAAATGGTGCAATTTTAGAACTGATTATAAACTTGTTCGCTGTGATTTTAGCATCAGGCTTTTTAATGAGTTACATTAAAAAATGGAATACTCCCGGATTGTGATTGTCTTGAAGAATAATTCAGTTTATATGATTACAATCATATTTGGGATTGTTTTAATTTTGAACATATTTATGGCTTTAGACTATGTTAGACTTAATAATCAAAATAAAGAATTAATTAATAATAATGAATTATTATTTGACCAAAGAAATGAATATTATGAATCAAATAAAAATGTGATTGCTAAATATAATGTTAATGTAAAAGAGCAATGTACTTTATATAATGCCTATGATAATATTTATAAAGAAAATATTGCAAATGGATTGTATTGGAATGATGCTGATTTTTATTGTGTTTGGGCTAAAAATAAAAGTTTAAGTACAATAGAAAAAACAGACAGGCACGAATATGCGCATTATTTAGTTGATAATGATTATGAGCATTTTTGTATGAACGATCATGTTATAAATAGATTTGATATAATTAAAAATCGTGATACTAAATGAATTTCAAAAAATATAATTTTTTAATAATACTTATTTTATTAACACTTTTAATTATACCTAATATTAATGCAGATTGGCAGGAAACACAACCAATAGGAGATAATAATGGATATTGGTACACTTCTGCAATGTCAGATGATGGAAATATTATATTGGTAGGAGATAACTATCAAAGATTATATTTAACAACAAATAGTGGAACTTCATGGATAGAAACACAACCTGATGGTAATGTAAATAAAAGGTGGCAAAGTTCTGCAATGTCAAGTGATGGAAATATTATAATAGCTGGAATAAGTAATGGTAGATTATATTTAACAACAAATGGTGGAACTTCATGGACAGAAACACAACCTGCTGGTGCTGTAAATAAATATTGGTATAGTACTGCAATGTCAAGTGATGGAAATACAATAATAGCTAGTGCTTATAATAGTAGACTTTATTTAACAACTGATGGTGGGGATAATTGGGCAGAAACACAACCTGCTGGTGCTGTAGATAAATTATGGCAAACTTCTGCAATGTCAAATGATGGAAATATTATAATAGTTGCAGTGTATGCTGGAAAAACATATTTAACAATAAATGGTGGAACTTCATGGACAGAAACACAACCTGCTGGTAATGTAAGTAAATATTGGTATAATACTGCAATGTCAAGTGATGGAAATACAATAATTATTAGTATGAAAACAGGTAGAATTTATTTAACAACAAATGGTGGAACTTCATGGACAGAAACACAACCTGCTGGTGATGTAGATAAATCTTGGTATAATACTGCAATGTCAAGTGATGGAAATATTATAATAGCTAATGCTTATAATAGTAGACTTTATTTAACAACTGATGGTGGAACTTCATGGACAGAAACACAACCTGCTGGTGATGTAAATAAACCTTGGCAAACTTCTGCAATGTCAAGTGATGGAAATATTATAATAACTGGAGCTTTTGATGATAAATTATATTTATATGATTCTAAATATACATTACCAATCTTAATAAATCCAACTCCAACTGGAACATATTATAATAATTTTGATTTGAATTTAACAACTAATATGTCTGATGCGAACATATATTATACTGATGATAATTCAACTCCGAATAACACAGATATACTTTATTCTACACCATTTACAATAAATTCAACACAAACCATAAAAGCTACTGCTTATGATGGAACAGATTATACTGATGTTGTAGAAGCAATTTATACAATGGAAGTAGGTGGATTACCAACTGCTGATATAAACACAGGTACTTATTATAATAATTTTAATATAACCCTAACAAAAGATACTAATACAACAACTTCAACTTTAAGATATACTACAAATGGAGATAATCCAACTATTGCTTCAACTTTATACACAACACCTATTTCAATAACTGAAACTACTACATTTAAGTTTGCACAATTCCAAACAGGATATACTCCAACTGCAATCACAACTAAAACTTATACAATGGAAGTAACAAATCCTATAATAACTGAAACAACTGAAACTTATAATAATAGTTTTACAACAACTATAACAGATGCAACTACAACTGCAAGTATTTATTATACAATAGATGGTTCTGTTCCAGATAATACAGATACATTATATAC
>Ga0222626_1000418_pt1 | contig 25297 bp, 33 predicted proteins | sample AntAcemetageno91_FD_179862 | JGI IMG/M metagenome (GOLD analysis project Ga0222626, IMG submission 179862) | Saline water microbial communities from Ace Lake, Antarctica - #91 | ecosystem: Environmental > Aquatic > Non-marine Saline and Alkaline > Saline | place: Antarctica: Ace Lake | collected...
TCAACAGAATTGTCTGGCATTGTTTTTAGAATTTCTATACAATCTCCTTGTATTATTTTATTTACTTCCATTTTATTTACCTCTTTTTTAATGTATGATTAATCTTATGTATATGGTGCTATTTATTATTTTCGTTAAAGGGTTATCTTCTGGTTGCAATACTGGCAGAATATGGCATAATACAAGGATATTTCATCGTGCCTAACTATTATTTGTTGTTTGCATGCTGGACATTTGGCTGATATTGCTTTTGCTAGGATTGGTTCTGAGTATTTATGTTGCGCTATTAGTTTGCCAGGAGTTAGAAGGTCAATGGTTGATTTGTCTATCAGGTCCATGTATGTAATTATTAATTTGTCTATTTATTAAAGTTGTTATTAGAAAGATTTAAATAGTTCTATAGTTACTATAGTTAATATGAACTTTGGTAATAGACAGAATCAGGGCAGGAATTGCCCCAATCACCGTTAATTACATAGCCATAGTTCGATTTTTCTAACATAAATTTTTGAAAGTAACTAATTAAGAGAAAATAGTTCTATGGTAATTTTTGCACTAGTAGTTTAATCTGGCTCGAATAAGGGATTTCCAATCCTTTGATGGGGATTCAAATTCCTCCTAGTGCATTTACGTGGTAGTGGTCTAATCAGGTTATGATTCTCCATTTGGAATGGAGAAATTGCAGATTCAAATTCTGCCTACCACATTTATATACCCCAGTAGACTAGATGGCCAATGTCGCAGGACTTTGAATCCTGAGATCGTCAGTTCAAATCTGACCTGGGGAATTAGGTAGTAGTTCAATGGCTAGAATATCTGACTGTGACTCAGATGATTAGGGTTCGATTCCTTGCTACCTGACCATTTTGCATGGGCATATCATCTAATCGGATAAGATACATGACTTCTAATCCTGGAATTGGAGTTCAAGTCTCCATATGCCCTTTATTTTCTTTCTTATCGAAAGGTTTATATAATAGTTACCACACTCAATGTAGTATAACATATGAGGGCGGATAGGAGTTTGTATACGGACTCGGGAAATGCCTTGAGAAAGATAAGATTGTCATGAGTTTTGTTTGCAGGTTAAAATCCTACCGTATGTTATACTTTTATATCCCGAAGATACTGGTGTTTCCAGAGTCACTATTAACCGTTATGGACTGAGTTATAGTGCAGTGAGGTAACTGACCATAGGATAAACTCATTGGGGGTTAGAATCCCTCCTTCGGGTGTTTATATTTGTGGTGTCCTGTAATTGCGCGAACACCTAATGGTGCAGGATAATGGTAAGAGCATTGGTTAAAGCCAATCCGCACCCCACCAAATATTCATATCGGTAAACAACACTTGTGAAAATATAGTCCCTGGATGCGAGAAAGGACCATCACAAGTAAAACGATCAGAATTTCGGGCATAGCAAAGAAAAGCCTAGTTGGTTAGAAAGTTGCCCAAGAGATGTTAAGCAATTAACACTCAAAAAAACTTTTGCTATTGTATATAGGTCTGGTTGCCTGTTGGCTGTAAAGACGTTGGCCGAATATATTTAATAATAAAATAAAGGAGTTGAAATTATAATGGCAAAGAAAAAAGAGATTATAGAACAGACATTTCAAAATTGTGGTAATACAGTCCTAGACTTTTGTTATGGATTCAGACAGACAATGCTAACAAAGGAATCTTTCAAAAAATGTAAGGATTGTGATAAGTGGGAGCCTAAAAAATGACTGTTGATTGTTATATTTGCAAAAAAGTAATAAGAAAATACAAAATGGATACCGCTAATGTTATCCTTGTAAATGATAAATGGATTTGTAGCGATTGCAGTTATGAGATATGTAAACAAAAGATTGAAGGAGTTGAATATCAATGATGGGTTTAGCAGTGTGGGAACAGTTATACCTTCTATTCTTTTGGGGTGGACTTATATGTATAGGCTGGATCATAAGAGATATATATGGAGAATTGAAGAAAGAATGAATGATTATAGATTTAAAAAACTTAAAGGTGAATAATATGGTAAAAGAAAAAGGGTTAAAATATTTGAATATTAGAATTAAAGATATAAGAACAAAGCTAACAAAAGAACAGATTGAAAAGTTTAAAAAGAATTTAGCAAAGATTTCAAGAAAGCATGTTATTGTTCTTCCAAGAAATATTTCAACAGTTGTTGTTTATGATTCAGAAGAGACAAGGGCAATTATTAACAATAGATTCTTAATAGATGTAAATAAAAATCACACATTTAATTGTATAGGATGGATAGAATATGTTGAAGGAATATTAGATAATCATAAAGATTATAGTATGGAAGATAAATTGAGTATTGCGATTAGTTCTTATTTTATTAATACTAATTATACAATAGAGTATAAATCTTTCGAGTATTACTGGAGAGAGTTTAAGAAGTTATTTAAGAGAGGTTTATGATTATGAGAACCAAGAAAGAAACAGTTTCTATCAGGATAGATAAGAAACTTAAGGATGAAATCGTTAATGATCGTGATGAATTGCAGAGGAAATCACATACAAATGGGCGTTGGTCTTTGAGTGACTGTATCTCAGAACTAAGACGAATAGCTAAATTAACTATGAACAAATAGAAATATTTATATAGTATTTCTTTCATATATTAAATTTAATATGATATTAGATAAGAATATTAAAATTGATGTACATACTTGGAAATTACTAGGAAAACAACGAATAGACGATGACCTTAAACGTATTGCTGATGTTGTTAAAAAGAATCAATTATTCTATATAAAGAATAAACTTGGAATAGTTAATAATCCAACTTCTACTATTGACCATAATGAATTAAGAGAAAATCTTACAAAAATGTCTCATGATAGTTGGATTGGATGGAGTCAGCATCTTGCTAAAGAATTAATACAGTTATGTAATATATGTAAGTCTACAGGAGATATTGAAGCTATAAAGTTTATAGATAATATATTACAAAGATGGAATAAAAGCTGGAAAGATTATTCAGAGTTAGACGAAATTAACAAAGACAAAGATAGAATTTTAGCCAATAAGATATTGGAGCTTATAAGATGACTAAAGAAATTGCTCTTATTATTGTTGCAATATGTACATTAATAATATTAGGTTTTATATGGAGTTGATAAAATGACCGAAAAAGCAAAAGATAATTATGGTATTATGCCGATATGTAAAGAATGTGGATGTGCATCAACAGAGTTAAATAGAGATGGAATATGTTGTTGGTGTGGGGATTATTAAATGACCGAAGAAACAGATAAAATCATATGTGCTTGTGTTAAATGTTGTTTTCCTGGAAGCAAAGTATTTACACAAATTCAAGTAAAAAAACTATTACAAAAACAAGAAAAACAACATCAACATAGAGAAGTTTGTTTAATTCAAAAAGCACTCCAAGAACAAGCAAAGCATAAATTTACAAAAATAGATAAAATATTAAGTAATAGTAAATTAAATTCACTGGATACATATTTGGAAATTGAAAAAGAAATAACAAAATGGGTGGCAAAGAATGAATAAAAATATTTGTGGTAATTGTAAGGAAAAGAAAACAAAAATATATGAAATGCTTGGCTATAAAAATTGTTCTAAATGCTGGAGAGAATATTACAAAGAAGAAGAATTATATGACGACTATTCTTTTGATATTTTTTTAAATGGTATGAGGGTGATTAAATGACCGAAGAAACACCGAAAGGATTGAAGTTTAGAAATAAAAATATATTATACAAAGACGAGGATATGATAGCAGAATATTATTGTGATAATGTAGCACAATGTTCTGGAGAAACACCAACAGAATCAAACCCGTCGGGGTGTCACGGTTGTGAGGGTCAAGATGAGTTTATTGAATGGCATTATGATAAACATACAATAGACGAATCCAAAGAAAAAGAGTTTATATCATTAAAGGATTGTAGAGATTTACTCCAAGAACAAGCAAAACAAAATATATCTTTAATTGATAATAAAATTGAAAAAGTGAAACAAAGAACAGGACATAATAAAAGACAAAAAAGAATAATTATTAATGCCTTAAATTCAATTAAAAAACAAATGGGTGATTAAATGACCGAAGAAACACCGAAAGCAAATAATAATTCATATAATAGTTTTATGTTAAATCAGAAATGTGAAACCCACTCAGAATTATGTGCTGAATTAGTTGATTATATTACACCATATATTAATTCAGAAGTTAAAAAACAATTAAAACAAAAAGAGATAGAGATAGAAGAATTAAAAAGTGAGATTTGTCTATGGATTGGAAAATGCAATGAATTAAATAAAATAGTTGAAGAAAGAGTTACAGATAAGGAGAAGATCTAATATGCCATCATCAGATCTATATTATAAATCAATCGACAGTTTATTTAAATCTGTCATTGTAGTACTATTAATATATCTATTTAATAATAAATCAAGAGATATGCACATTAGTTATATTGCTAAGAAGATAAATTCTACAACTTCATATCTATTAGCTCTAAAAAACTCAATGGTAAAAGAAGGGCTTGTGTCTGAATATTATACAAAAGGAAATAAAAGGTCAAAAAAGATTAGATTAACAATTAATGGTAATTCTGCAGCATTAAAATTAGTAGAGCTTAAATGCGTTTTAGAACACAACCATAAAAAAGAGGGATTATGTTGAAAAGAGTTACTAATATTGGAAATAATAACAATAAATTTTTAGCTAGTGTACCAAAAAGGTATAGAATGATTAAAATAGAGAAGCTAGGTAACGAAGCGCTCAAACAAGTCATGGATATGATAAAGAAAGATTATAGTTATGCAAAAATAGCAAAGACTTTAACTGAGATATATGAGATTGATATTAAACCAGAGGATGTTTCCAAGGTATTAAAGGATAATGCTAAGTTAATGGTCAATTATAGGGTACATCTTGAAAAATATAATCTGACCAGAGCTAATTTAGTGCTTGATGAGACAGTTAAATTTGCAGATGCAGTAGATAGTTTAGAAAAAGCATCAAATATAATTGAAGAAAGGCTTGCTACTGCTATAACTAATGATGATGTAGTAAAATTAGGTAAGGCCTTGACTGATAACTTACGTTCTGTTACTGGTATGATTAGAAATTACAAAAGACTAACAGGCCAATCTCAAGAAAAGCCTAGTATATTAATTGACCAGTCTACAAAACAGGTAAATATTGCAACATCTAATGATTCTTCAACAAATAAGCTAGTTAAAGAACTAGGAATGGCAAATTTCAATGTAAAAAAATATGTAGAGCCAGAAGTTACAGATGGAAGAACATTACGCCACCAAAAGGAAGAGAAAGTTGTGGATGCAGAAGTGGTTGAAGAAGAAGACGGTGATACAGATTAGAGGACTTCAAGAAATATGTTTTAGTTACCTTACTTTATTGAAAAAAGAGGGTAAATCTACACTTATTTACGAAGAAATTCAAGAATATTCAGAAAATAAACAACATCAAAAGCTAATAAAGGATGCTATTGATAATGAGCTTGGTTGTGGTCCTAACCCACTAGATTCTTCCTATGAGGTACATAACGGTCAGAAGATTTCATCATTAAGAGCTTTCATGATTTATTGTAAAGTTATGATATATAGTGACCTTGCTAGTGGTAGAACAGTATGGCGTAAATTTTTAGAGATGCAATTCTTACTTATAGAAAGACATAAACGTATATCTTATTGTGCTGCGAGATCGTCGGGAAAAAGTTTTTTCGCTAATTTATACATTTCTTTTAAGATGTATTTAGTTCCATATTTTGATGTTCTTCTAGCTTTTAATATTCCGATTATGACAGAGAACTTCTTTTCTGTATTTATGAGAGTTATAGATAATAATGAAATGCTTCTTTCAAAGAAGGAACATAATAAAAAGAATATGATATGGGGAGTTAAGAAGTGTGGATACAATAAGGGAGTTATTAAGAGTATAACGGTTGGAAGTACTGGAAGATCGGCACAAGTGTCACTTTGCTGGTGCGATGATATTCTGAGTGATGCATCTATGGGCAAATATCCACCAGAGAAAGTCAGCAAGTTCATACTTGGAGATCTATATAAAACTACTGGTCAAAAGAAAGGTAGATTTGTAGTAGAAGGGACGATTCATGCCGAAGACGATATATACCATGAATTAGCAAAAGATTCGAATGGTAAATATGAGAGAGAAAGATTATTATGTACAAATGAGAAGATATTTATTAGCGCAAAGGGGTTTGCTTGTAGAATTTTTCCAGGGATTTTAAACCACAAAAACAAGGAGGTATTAGTTCCCGAAGCATACACTTATGACGAATTGATGCAAGAAAAAGTTATTATGGGCGATTATAATTTCTATAGAGAGATTCAACAAATATGTAAGATTGACAAATCTGCTTTAATGTCTTACTTCTTATTTATGAAATGTACAGATGAAACATTATCTTTAATGGAAATAGGTGAGCGTGGTAAAAAATATGTTATGGTTGTCGATCCATCAGCAGGAGAAGGTCAATATTCCGATTATGCTGCAATATCTATTATAGAAAAAGTAGGAGATAAGAAGATATTAAGATATTTATGGCAGGAAAGATTCTTACCAATTATTGATCCAGAAGGTGGTGATATAGATTTAACCCATGAAGTAATGAAAGTTTTCCGTTTGTTTCATTCTCCTGAGTTGTGGATAGAAAATAATAGTATAGGTCGTATTCTAATTCAAAATTTGAAGAAGGAAGGTATAGACGTAAACGAACATAGTACAGATAAGGATAAGGTTAAAATAATGCTTGATGCAATATCTGATTTCAAGCTGGACCAAAAGATAATAATACCATACAACAATAAATGTGATTTTACAATGGAATGGGTGGATATTCTTAAGAAACAGGCTTTATCTTACGGTCTTAGTAAAAAGTCCAATGGCAATATGATAATAGGTGGTAAAGGAGCACATGACGATCTTATTACCGCAGTCCTTATCAACATACATTATACAAATGATGAGGAGATGGACACTCCGGATGCTGTGTGTATTTCTTAATTGCCATATACTTTTTTTTATTTTGTCGTCGATAGATATTATTACAAAAACATACATTTAAATAGTTAAACATTCTAATACTATCTTATCATAAATTAAATTACACAAAAGAGGGAATATGCAAGATAACCAACTAGCTAATAATGATGTTTCTATACCGAAAGAACTAGATATTGATGTAGTGTCTAAGATGATCCTTGACATGAAGGATGTAAGTATTGTTACAGAACCTACTGCTTTTTCGATAGGCGGATTAAAGGCTATAGGCATTAATAAAGTTTGTATCATGGACATACCTGGTTTACTATTAAGCCATCCTGCAATCGAGAGGGGTATTGAGTTCAAGTTCAACCGTATGATTAAACAGTTAGACAAAAAGAATATAAGAGAGAATGTGTATGCTGCCAATGACACTCCGTTTGCGAAGATAGTTGCTGACGAAATGGCGGACATTTTAAAGAACTCAAATAATCAACCATTAACTTGGGTTAAACAGTTTGGTAAGGACGCTATGCGTTTTGGTGATAATTATTTTGTTCTTATACCTAATAAAGCAAAAAATAAAATATTAAGATGGGAATTACAGAATCCAATTTTCTTCTCACCAAATTTCGTTACAAACAAGAATTCCAGTGAAGGCTTTTATCCGTTACTTGCTTTGAAGTCAGGAATGGTTGTAAAGTATGATATTGATCCAAAGACAAAAAAGCCAAAAACTTTCACTCAGCTAGTAAAAGATGAGGGCAAGAATGTGATAACAGTTTCTAAAACAGTCTTGAAACCTACTGGCGTTCCTATTCCTGCATCAAAAGTTGTTCAGTTAAATTTTGATAGGATTGGTGATGATCCATTCGGTATTCCTATAGTTCATACATTATGGCGTATTATGAAAGATTTGATTAGACTTGAAGGTGCAAGTACTGATAGCATGGTAGCTTTTGGTGTTAATAAATATATTGCTAAGACTCAATTTAGAACTAAAGAGAAGATGAAAAAGTTCGGTCAATCGTTATCTGAGATTTCAAAAAGCAGTGTTACAGTTTTACCAGAGGGTGTTGAATTAGATAATATCAAGCCTGGCAGTACTGAGTTCGACAAAGTACATGTTATGTTAATGAAGCTAATTGCAATGCGGTTAGGTATAACATTATTACAATTAGAGGGAACTGGTGAGGGTATTACAAAATCCACACTAGATTCTATTATGAAAGATGTTCGAGCTGATTATTTTGCTGATGAGTTAGAGATTGAATCTGCAATAAATGAAGGTTTTATTAAATCGTGCATTGTTAATTATAATCTGAGTGGCGATAAATTAAAAACATTCCCATTCCCAAAATTCTCGTTCTTTGAAGTAGAGGAAGATAAAGATGATAGGGCAAATAGAGAATTAAAGCAATCTTTGACAGACAGAAATAATGCGTTCGTTATTAATCTATTAATGGCTAATGGTTTTGTTGAGAGTGCTTCGGCATTAGTTTTGAAATGTTTTCCATCATTGAATGCAAAGAACGAAGAAGTAACAAATATAAAAGATATAAAGATAAAGGAAGTTGAGAAGAGCGATAAGAAAATCAATGATACTGCAAATCCAAAGACAGTTACAAAGGTAAGTCAGGGGCTTTAAAATGCCAGTTAAAAGTGAGATAGATATTAACTCCACAATTTTGGACTTTAACGAAAGAATATACAAGATTAACGAATTAATAAATAAGCATGATGCAATCAACAAGAAACATATTAAGAAGATAAATGAAGCACTACTAAAACTAAGCAGTAAAAAAGATATTGGCGTTTTACAGGAAGACATTAAGAATAAGATGTTAGACATTCAATCTAACCATACTAAAAAGATAAAGACAGTTAGGGACAATATTAATTCAGTCAAAAAGAATATTGAAGAGAACAAAAAAGAATCAGATAATAGGCTTAATACGATAAAGAATGCCATTTCTTCAGGCAATGATGAACAGGATTTAAACTCTCAATTAGCATTACTTGGAATCTCGACAGGCGACAAATAAATGACAGATTTTGATGAGTATCTTAATAAAATAGAGAAGCAGATAGAAGTCCTGGATATAAAACACCTTTCTAATAGGACAAATTCAATATTAGAGCAATTAATGTCAAACGTGTTAGATGTAACAACCCTTTCTCCAGATGAGCAAACATTTATACATGCAAAATTACACATGGATTTTTTTAATAAACGTGCAATACTAGATAGAAATGACATAAAAGCACTACATTCTGCGTTAATTAAGTTAATGGCAAATCACAAGGTTTATGATAAATTGGACGAAGAATAAGCACATTCCATAGAAACATTTAAATATTACCATAGCTATAACATTAGTCATACATTAAATAATACTAAATCTACATTACACAAAAGAGGACCTGTGTTTGATAAAAGAATTGAACTAATTGATAATAAACTATTCGAATTAGAACTCGTTTCTAAATTCAAACATATAAATTCTGCTAAAAATATTATAAAAAAAGGTGAAGTTATATCTAAATTCACTGCAATAGTAAAATTTCCTAACATTTCTAAATTTTCAGAACTTCCACATAATATAAAATCAGACCTAGATATGCCAATACCTATGTATGTTGATTTATGGTTTTTAAAAGAAGGAAAAAATCGTGATGGAATAGTCACACTGGCTGAACTTATTGGAGCAAGTGAAAGATCATCTGGTCAAGATATAATACCATTCCATGACAAATCAGATGAATTAACTACTTATGATATATCAGACGAATGTGGTTTTACTGAAGGTGGAAGGATAGACCAAGATAAATTTGGTGCAAATTGGGCTGTAGTATCTGCAAGAATAACTAATAGAAATATAGCTTATCAAATGTATTTAAAGAAACTAAAAAACAAACCTATAGAAATATCTGTAGAGTATTTTTCTACTCCTAAATATTCAGACAATGGTGAAATAATTTCAACTAATATAAGACCCAAACTAATATCGCTAGTAAAGTCAGGTCATATCAAAGGTAATAAAATAGTTATTAAGTCAGAAATATAATCTAAAAGAGGTAAATAAAAGATGTCAGCAAAAAATAAAGTGTTCGAAATGATCAAAAAATCAATGAATGATAAAGTTTCTAAGTTTGATAAGAATGAAATGGAGCTTATGCCAGAATTACCACCAGAAAAACCAGAAGTAAAAATAAAAGATGGTATTGCTACAATATTAATTAAAGGTGTAGTTGGTTATGAAGTAACTGCTGAATCTATTAGAGAACAACTAGAACAAGCTGACGGTAAAGAAGTTGTTTTTGAAATTGCATCTCCTGGTGGTTCTGTTATAGAAGGGATTGAAATCTTTAATATAATTAGAAATTATGATGGAAAAACAACTTCAAAGATAATTGGGCTTGCTGCAAGTATGGCTTCATATATAGCTTTAGCAACAGACAAAGTAGTAGCTGAAGATAATGCAATCTACATGATACATAATGTATCTAATATGGCTATGGGTGATTCTGAAGATATGGAGAATGAGGCTAATAAGCTAAAAAGCATGAATGAAAATATGGCAGTAGCTTATGCTAATAAAACTGGAAAGTCTAAAAAAGAAATCTTGAAAATGATGGATAATGAAACGTGGTTATTCGGGAAAGAGATGAAGACAGAAGGGTTTGTCGATAACATAATGACTCATAATGAAAGCAATGGTGCAGATAAAAATAAAAGCATCACAGAAGCAAAGACTAAAGTCAAAAAAATGATTACTGATGTTAAGGATAAAAATAAAAAGAAGAAAGATGATGAAGAGGAGGAAGATTTGAAAATGAAAAATAAAATAAGTAAATTTGCTGATAATGGTATCGAATTATTAAAAAATATTTTAGAAGATATGAAGAAGGAAGAGAAGGATGTTACTATTGAAGATTTCAAAGCGTACGTAACAAAGATTGAAGGTGTTATGGCTATTGAGAAATCTGAAGATCCAAAGGAAGACCCAAAAGAGGATCCAAAGGAAGACCCAAAACCAGATCCTAAAGAAGATCCTAAAGAAGATCCAAAGGAAGACCCAAAGGAAGATCCTAAGGCTGACCCTAAAGAAGATCCAAAGGAAGATCCAAAAGAGGATCCAAAAGAAGATCCTAAAAAAGAAGAAGATGAAGTAAAAGCGTATAAAGAGATTGTAAAAGAAGCAGTAGCTAATATGAAAACAATAAACGCTTCACTAAAATTAGAAATGGATAAAAGTGATTCATTGATCAAAGAAAATATTGCTTTGAAAGAAGAAATATCAAAATTCAAATCAACAGCACACGAAGATTTAGTTAAGGAAACATTTGTTGAGATATCTAAATTTAAAGAAATTGCTGAAGACAAAGTTGAATCTAAGAACGAAGAACTCTCTAAAATGAGTGACGCTGCATTAAACGCTATGAAGGCAGCATATGGTGAATTTAACGTATCTAAGATGGGTGAGGAAGCTGACCCAATTACAAAACCAACACAAGACTTGAAACCCGAAGATGATGAAGATAAATTAATGTCAAAAATGGCTGATAGCGATGTGCAAAGAATGATTAAACAAAGATTAAACGTAAGAGTTTAACTTTATAAAAAAAGGTGAAAAAGATGGAAGAGTTTTTTAGAATTTCAAAAGAAGGCGCAGACATGATTTCTAAGTTTGTAGCTGACGCTCAAACAGAGCATTTATCAAAGTTTGCAAATGAAGTTGATGCAGGATTACTAGATGCAAACAGCACAACTGTAACACAACAGTTTGATAAGATGGTTAGATTGGTTAAGCCAATTTTAAATCTAGAAGAAAAAGGAATTGTTAGAGTTAAAGAAGTTGCAGACAATACAGATAAAGCAACATTCTCAGTAGCTTCACAACAAAACTTTACTTGGACAACTGTTGATACAAGAGGATCAGAAAAATCCACTTTAGCAGCAGGAAGTGGTAGTTATCAAAGTGTAAACGCACCTAGTTATGTACAAGTAAGTCCACTAACTAAGTCAACAACTCTATTCATTCATGAGAATGAGAGATTAGTTAACCCTTATGATATGGCTGAATTAATGGCGCAAGTTCAAGAAGAAATTGCTTATGCTAAAGAATCAGACGCATATAGTGTATTAGCTACAGAAGGAAGTTATACAGCATCAGTTAGTTTAAAATTCGCTGGTGGATATACTGCAGCTTCAGGATACATCACAAGTGCTAACATTTTAACATTTGATGATTTAGACGCAGCTAAGAAAGATTTAAAGACACAAGATAATGCAGCTAGTGCTACTAGAAAAATTATCCCTAACGCAATCTTAATTGCAACAGAACAGTTAGTAGACTTAGAAGACAGTGCAGTTTTGGCTCCTGGTCAATCAACAAGCGGTCAATATAAGAAAGCTAAGTTCGATGGTGACGGAAATCTATTATCATATGCAGGTATGGAAGTAATCGAAGCAGTAAATATGCCACAAATTACAACTAGTTACTTTGCTTCAAGCAATGGACATTACTGCTATGTTGGTAAGAAAGGTTTATTCGTTGGTAGAGGAGAGAATAATAAGCGAAACAAAGTTAGATCTTTTGAAGATCCAAAAACTCATGGTATAGAATATACTATTGACATAAATTTTGCCCAAGCTATATTATTTAAAAATGCGATAAAATGTATCGCAAGTAGCGACGATTAAATAAGCAAATAAATCGTAACATTTGTATATAACTATGCTTAATGGTTATTATATGTGTTACGGTATTTTTTTTTATTTTCAAATAATATAAAACAATATAATCTAAAAGAGGGATAATAAATGGCAATGATAAAACATAATCCAGAATTCGAAAGAGAAGTATCAGGTTGGGGATTCATATTAATAGATAGTAATAAAAATAAATTTTCAATTAAATATAGTCATAAAGAGACAGAGATTGCAGACGATATTGCAGTTGATTTCATAAATGATCCAAGAATAATAATTGACTTTGATGATAAGAGTAAAAACAAGAAAAAAGAAGTTAAAGGTTCAGAAGAAAAAGAAGTTATTATTGCACCAAAAGTATTAGCACCAAAGAAGAAAAGCATAAAAGCACTAAAGAAAGAGATGAAGGATCTTAATAAAGATGTACAGATAGAAAAGTTATTAAATTTCGGTCTTACAAATAAAGAAATTAAAGCGTTACATTACGAGAGACAAAGAGTCGATAAATTAGTTGAGTTGATGAGTTAATTATAAAATGACGGACCAACATTTATCAACAACTGCATTATGTACTGAAGCAGAAGTATTACAAATGGCTTATGGTAAATCTGACACTACTAGTTTAGATTATTCTAGTTCTGATGTTACTCAAGCAATTTCTGATGCAAGTAAAGCAATATATAGAAAGTATGGTAATTCAGAGAAGTCGCAATTTTATATTGAGTCTGACCAGACAGAGTATGAATTTCGTCCTGACAATATGGAGACATATTTTATTAAGCAGTTAGTTATTCATGATATTGATGATGCAGATTCAGGAATGAGTTATAAAGCGAGTACTGATTATGCTGTTGATTTGAATGTAAACAAACTAACATTTACATCTACTCAATCTTCAGATTGGGCTGGACGCTATTGTTATGTTGATTATATTCCTGTTGAGTGGAATTTATTAGCTAAAAACAAAGCAGCTTTAGATCTTTTAGATGGTGATGCAGCAATGATGAACGCTGGAGAAGGCACTACTGATAATCCACGAGTTGCTAGGCTTGCTAAAAAAATTACTATGTTAGAGAGAGATATGCGTCCTTTTGAATGTGAAGGTTCTATGGAGAATAAAGATTATGAGCCAAGAACTTACGATAGAACATACATAAAACAGTTACGTTTCAGATAAATTTATATATAAGTTGTGCCTATAATAATACTATACTAAACTAAATTCTAAATAACATTACATAAAAATGATCCCTGTAAAATATATATGTTTTGCAGACGACAATTTTCCAACAAGTAATTGGTTGAAACCTATAGAAAGTTGGTATATGAGGAAACGATGGCAGATAATCTTGAATATGTAGACGTGTATGATTCTTTAGTTATAATTCGTGACTTCATAAATAATTCTTATAGTGGTGTTTCTGGTAGTCCTATTGAGGATCCATGGGAAACTGCTACTAGTAAAACAAGATCATATTTAGCAGAAATTGACGATGAAAACTTATCTATTGCACGATTTCCAAAAGTTACTATAGCTCCACTTGATCCTTTAGTTAGAGAGAGAATAGGTGGTGGTAAGTCACAATACAGAGAAAGACATACTTATAATATTAAAATAATGTATACGTGTGAGCGTAGTGCAGTCTGGACTTATGATGGAACTAAATATAAAGGTTCTCATCAATGCAGAAAGTATTTACAATATTTAGGCAATAAGATAAAACAATATTCAGGCAGTTTTGAAGAATTTAATGAATTAGTTATTGGTGGAGTCTCTAATATAATTACGTCGCCAGATGCATTGAAATATTCTGGAGTCCTAAGCATAAAATTAGATTCATATTCGAGGATTTAAATGGCAACAACACAACTAGAACAAGTAAGAAAATTACCATCAGCATTTGGTGGTAGAGAAGTAATCTATGTTAAGTTAGCTAATGCTCCTAAAAAATATAACGAAATAAGATTATCAATACTAGCAAGAACAGAGAATTTATCTAAAAGGTTAGTGAACAAGAATATGGAATTTACTCGTAATTATATTAATGGTGCTAAATTATTAAGGCCAAAAGCTAAGGAGACTTTACTTTTTTATCTAAAATATAAGAAGGAAGGCGGTAATATTAGAAAGATATTTGCTGATGGTCAAATAAGTGCAATGTTTGAAATTGGTGTTAAAGAACACGAAGTTTCGTTAGCAAACCCATCATTACAAAATTATGAAAGAGTAAAACAATGGATGAAGAGTCATGGATTCGGTAATAAACAAAGTTTCATTGTAGGAAAGCCTGGAACAAGTATGGCAAAAAGTCAAGCAGTAAGATATATGGAGAAAGGTTTTGACCGTACTTTGAAAGCAGCAAACAGACAAATAGATTTAGAATTTCAATCAATATAAAGGTGATAAATAATGAAGGAATATAAAAACGCATGCAAATTCGGATTATTCGTTAAAGATTTAGGTAGGATTATTGATATTAATGAACAGTTTGAAGCAAGAATGTCAGAATGTATTAAGGTTCTTTTAAGGGAACATAAAATAATACCTGTAGAAAGGAAAATCAAGATTGAAAAGAAAGTGGAAGAGAAAAAAATCCACAAGAAACCAGAGAATAAAGGTACTAAAAAAGAAGAAGTTAAAAAGGTAGTGTTTGAAGAAAAACCTGCTTTATTTGATAAAAAATTGGAGGAATAATAAAAAATGGTTACAGTCGGAAATAGTGAAGTATTAACTGGTGATAATCTTAGAACTTTCATTTATGAACAACATTATGAAAGAGAGATTGCTACTGGTGATATTAACGGAACAAACAAAGAATATACAACAACTCATAAGATGGAAGCAGTAATGGGTGACGCAACAACTTTATCTGGTTGGTCAGGAAGTCCACAGGCACAATATACTGACTCTAGTGGTAATTATTATAGAAAGGATGTATTCATTGAGACATTAAAGAACGGTAGTATAAGCCCTCTTAATACGTCTACATACGCAGTCAGTATTGTAATAGGTACTACTGGTAGTTTCGTAATGACAACTGCAGTTCCCGCATCAGTTGCTGGTAGTTTGTTAATTTCATATTCAGCAAGTTTGAATGAGAGAACTGATGAAATTACTAATGTCAGCTTAGGTGGCGGTGGAAGAGCTAATACTTATGTCGTTGTACAAAATGGAAAAAGAGTCAAAGTTACAGCAGTACAAGAATCTAGAACTGTAAGTATTGAAGCTATATCTATTGCTAATGGTTGGACACAATATCTTAATGGTAGTATTGTAAGCCAATCAATTAACAATGCAACATCTGGTAGTGATTTAGTTGAAGCAACAATTGGTACTGCTACAAGAGATTATGGAAAAACAATAATCTTAAGACAGTATGATCCAAGAACAGGAAATCAAGTTATTGAGGCTTTATACAATGTTGATGGTGTAAGTGATGACACTGCACGACCTTCAGAAGGCCAAGCAACTGAGACTGTTGGATTTGATTGTAAGCCACAGGATTACGGAAGAGTTAGTATCAAGAATCAACAAGGGTAAATAATCCCTTATTTTTTTATTTTTTTGAATTAGAAAATTAAAGAGGAATGAATTTATATGGACGAAAAACCAGAAGAAGAAAATGTAATGCGTATCGAACAGATAAGCGATGTAGAATATAAGAAAGAGAATATAGCTTTTGTGATAAAGCCGCTTCATATTAACCAGGCAAATAGATGGGCTAGATGGTGTGAGGATAGAGGTTTTTCTAAGTTTCATAATAAAGCGTTTGCATTAGCGTTAGACATATTAGAGAATAAGACACAAATATTTACAGCACAAAACAATAGATTAGAAACATTAGAGAGATTAGTTTATGCTCATGATGAATTACTTGCTAATGTAATTACAGACATAAGTGAGAAGAAAGAGGAAGTTGTAGAGACTGAAGAAGAAAGAACTAGAAGACGTGTGCGAGAAAAACGTGCAATGATGAATGCTTCAAAGAAAAAAGAGGTTAAAAATGACTAAAGAAAATAAGGAAAGCACTGCAAAAGAAGGAAATATAGTTGGAACAAACACAATAGACAAATCTAAAGAGAACACTTTTCTAAAAAAAGAAGAGATAATGTTTCAGGTTGATGAAGATGGTGTAGCAATAGCTGAAGAAATGGAGATTGAAGTTTATGATAAATCTATTGACGATGAATTATTATTCACAACTATGGAACTAGATAATGCTCTTACAATGTATGATTCTATTAAGGTTGCTTTTAAGAGTACAATGAAATTGATTAATGCTGAAATATCGAAATCAAAAGAAGCTATTATTATTTTAAGCAAAGAAGAAAAGCCACAATTAGAAGTAATAAAAGGGATAAAAAAACAAATAGAGGATAAAAATCTTGTAATAAACAAAATATCTTCAGAGAATGGTATAAAAATATCTGCATACACTATTAAGATAAATGAATGTAGGGCTGATTTAAATTTCTTAGAGAAAAAACGTGATAGTGAAAAAGTATTAAGAAAGATAAAAGCAATACCATGTACTGTGTCAGAGGCATATAAATATTTCAATAAAAATATGTGGAAGAATGATAAAGGTGAATGGCAAAGTCCTATTGACAAAGAAGATAAAACATTCATTAGTCATTTATTATCAGATAAAGTAGCTGAGCCTAAATTAACAATCAAAGAATGGGACTTAGCAAAGCCACAAATGAGGATGTGTTTTAAAGACGCAATTGGAGATATTTCAGAATATCATAAAGCTTCTCCTAAAGAAATATTAGTGAATAATAGAAGAAGCGAAAAATTAAAAAACTTCGACGGGGAACTGCAAGATTAAACAGATTCAGGCAGGATATGTATTTATCCTTACTTGGAGTTACCCCAGACAAGCAAGGAAACTTGTACCAGTTTCAAATTAATGGCATGATAAAAGCGTACATTGATCATTTAAGTAAAATGAGAGGAGTTTAAGAAACAAACATAATGGCAGGCAATATAAATCGTACAATTGTAATATCAACAGAGTTTCGTACTGGTAAGATTGATTATAGTCAGTTGAAAGGCTATGAGGCAAGATTGAAATCTCTAGAGGCTGCTAATAAGAAATTAAAAAAGTCAGAGATTGATAAGACCAAAGCTCATAAAAGTGGTTGGGCTGGTCTTACTAAAGCTAGGATTACTTATTTTAACTATGCAGTTTCAATAGGTCTAGTTATTGCCTTATATAATAAATTAGCAAAACCTGCTCGTGAAGTAGAGCATGCTATAACACAAATTGGTTCTGTTACTGGTAAAACTAATGAAGAGATTATGAATCAAGTAAGCCTTCTTAGAATGGGTACAATATTTACGCTTAAAGAGACTGCTGCTGCATATTTAGAGGTTTCTAAGAAAGGATTTGATGCTGCAGAATCGTTTGATATTGTAAACGCTTCAACAAAATTAGCCATTGGTGGTTTTACAACATTAGCTATTGCAACTGATGCAATTTCAACAACTTTAAATCAGTTTAGTCTTGGAGCAAAAGATGCTACACATGTTGCTAATATCTTGGCTGGTGCTGCTGTTCAAACAGCTTCAACAGTTAGTCAATTAACAACATCATTAGGATTAGTTGGTACTGTGGCTGCTGGTGCTGGTATTTCATTAGAAGAAACAGTTACGACTATAGGGTTACTAACTAACGCGGGGCTTCGCGGCTCAAAATCGGGCACTACTCTTAGGAGGGTTATTCAGGGATTAGTAAAAACTCCTGCAGAAGCATCCAAGCAGTTAAGAAAATTAGGTTTTAGTGCTACAACTATAGATGGTGATTTTAAATCATTAAACAGAATTGTTACTGAATTATCCGATGCACTAGATAAGGTTGGGAATGAAGCAGAAAGATCAAAACTAATTATGGATGCATTTGGTATTCGTGGTGCGCCTGGTGTTAATGCATTACTTGATCAGTATAAAAAATTAGGTATTACTATTGGCGATGTTTCAGCAAGCTTACAAGCTGGTGAACATTCTATTAATCTATATAAGAAAGCTATGAAATCTTTAGAAAATCAAGGAAAGGAGACCAGTGCTGTATTCCAATCTATGTTACAAGATACTGGCCTTGTTGCTGCAGGATTTGGCCAAAAGATTAAAGAGTTTTTTGTAGGTGGTCGTGCTGATGAAACAACAAGAGCTTTAGCTAAGGATTTAGAACAATTCTCAGCTGCTATGAATTTAGGAGGTAAAGCTGGAGAATTAGCACGAGTACAATTTGATAAGATTGTAGAATCTCTTGATAAGGTTGGATTAAAGGCAAGGGAAATAGGTAAAAGTGGTGAATTTCAGATAAGTATGAAACTACCGGAACTAGGACCGCTAGCTGAAGGAATAAGTGGATTACACGGTTTGCTAAGTAAAGAGATGAGCTTTCACAAGATTAAGTCAGAAGATGTAGAAAAATTCAATCAAGTATTATATGAAAATTTAAATGTTAAGCAAAAGATAAAAGACATAGAAGCAGAAGAAAATCAATTAGCTGAGATGAAAAGAGGTATAGATAGTGCTACTTTGAGTTCTGTATTAGAGATTATTGGTGCTAATGAAAAACTAAATGGTGTATTCGAAACTAGAAAAACGAAAGAAGAAAAGCTTGCTGATGCACAAGCGAACACTGAAAATATATCTGCTCAAGCTCTTGAAGGACTTATTAAACTTGTAGACACTATGGACGAATATGGATTAACTACAAAATATGCGGCAGCAGCAAGACTTCTATTGGATCAAGTAATTGCAAACACAGGAGAAGATGACCAAGTTAATGAAACAGGATTAGCATTAATAAAAGGCTTTAATGAAGAGTTTGGAGAAATGGGTAAACTCCTTGAACTTAATGAGAATAAACAGAGAGCATTTAAAGATATTTTAGACGTATCTACCGATTTATTTGCAAAAGAACAAACTGGAGTTATGAAAGCAAGCAATGCACTTAAAATATATAGGGAAGCTATTGCTTATTTAATTGGGCTTAAAGGAGATTTAAAGGATTCTAATATAAGCGAATTAATGGCTGCAGAAGCATTATATGATAAAAAACTACAACTTGCAAAAGCAGAAGAAAAGTTGAAAGATAAAACTCACGATTTAAATGAAGAGAATAGATTATCAAAAATAGAATTTACAGAATTAACTGAAAAAATAAAGAAAACTACTGATGAGATTAAGAATCTAGAGTCAGAAATAAGTACCATACAATCTAGAAGGTTTAATATTAATGGTATTGGTGAGACTGAAGTAGAATTTTTAATTAAAAATATTGAATTACAACAACAGAAAGCTGAATTTTCTGCTTTGGGTCTAGGCTCTGCAGAGGCTTTTTTACGTTCAGCTTTAGCAGGAACTAATAAAGAAATGTCTATTCAGGTTGAACAGGCAGAAAAATTAAATGATGCACTTTATAGTTCAGAAACAAGATATAAAGCTTGGCAAGAGACACTTAATGAGACAATGCGTTCTTTGCTTATCAACTCTATGGATTTGACTAAGGATGTCACAGGAACAGTACAGACGCTACAAACTCAATTGTTAGGCACCAACTTTTTTGGTAACGAAAGTGGTAGTGGTAGTAGTAGTGAAGAAACTCAATACATTGACGCTTTACGTATGGCACAGGGAATATTCTTTGGGGAAGAACAGAATAAATTAGACGAGAGCAAAGCTAATTGGGAAGATAATTCTAATGAGGTAAATAAATCTGCATCCGAAGCTATAAATGCAATAGAAGGCAAGAGACTTAAAATTGAAGACCTTAGAGATACTGAAGCAGATTGGCTTGCTGATCAAGAGAAAATACAAAAAACAATGGATGATAAGATAGAACTTTTACGAAAACAAAAAGAAGCTGTATATCAACTTATTGTACAAAAAAGGAAATTAATAGAAGCAGAAAGTGGTATAATAAATAACAATGAGCCTATTAGTGGTGGAGATAGTGGTGCATCTACAAAATATTCTGGAGAATATATTTCTGGAAATACTGGTGGACATTCGTATAATGTGCCTTCAACTGCGATTGTAGATCCGGCATTTTTCAAATATGCAACTGGTTTTGACGGACTAATATCTAATCCTACTATGATGATGGTTGGAGAGAATGGTCCAGAGCATGTAAAAGTAAGTCCATCAGGACAATCAAATAGTAGCATTGGTAGTGTAAACATTAATATTAATGGAAATAATTTAAGTTCAAGAGAAATCGCAATGGAGGTTCGAGAGGAATTAGCCTCTTTAATGTAATATGACGGATTGGAAAGAAGTAGGAATATTTGCAACAGGCGAAGCTAATGAGATTCAGTTCGAGTTTCGTGTTACTGGCATAACAAAACACCCTGCAACTGTTAAGAGCAGAATAGGTTCACAATTAGTAATTAGTTCAACATTTGGACCTACATTAACAGACAGTGATCTTCAGATTGAGATTTATTTGTTTGGCACTAAAAAGTCTTACATAAATGCAGGATTAACTTTAACACAAGAAGAAACTAGATTAGTTGCATTAAGGGACCAATCAGAGCATCCTTTTGACATTGGTAAGTATAGTGGTAATTATATATTAAGCGAATTAAATGAAGACATAGAGCATAATAACAACCATACAGATGTAAAGAAATATAACTGTGTTTTTTTACACAAGCAAATATGATAAAAGAAATATTTGAATGGATAATTGAAGCTTACGAGAATACATATATGACAAAATTAATAAAGGTTAAGTTGTTTAGAAAGAAGAAGAGAAGATATTAATGGTAAAAATATTAAACTATCTGAAGTTATTTTGGTTAAGTATGAGAAAGGAGATAGAAAGCACTCCTGTTTCTAATTATATAATTGCTAAATATCTAGATAAGGCATCAAAATACAGTGAAAGGCTTGACAATAAATATACAACTTGTGACTTAGAAAAACTAAAGGTTTTGGTCAAATTAATACCTATTAGAAAGCAGAAATATTCTACAGAGCATGATTGTAATAAATTTGCTTATGAGTTTTACGCATTGATAAAAAATATATTTCCTACTTTGGCAATTGGTATTTGTCATGTTAAAACTAAAAAAGGATTACATGCTATGAATTGGTGTATATATAAAAATAAAGTTGGTGGATTAACATTTAGCTATTTAGAGCCACAAGAAGGTAAAATATCATATTATAATTATTCCCCGTATTTTATGGTGATATAGATGTCAAAAAGAATTAAACCTGAAACATTGAAAAGATTTGCAATAGCAAGTGGAATAGTAGGAACTCCTTTAGCAATAGTTTTTATAATGTTTTTGATGAGTTCTGGTGTTATTACTGTTGGCAATTATACAGCTACAGAAGTTTGTGGTGGAAATATGCCTTGTGAGTTAATACTTAATGATGTTTGTTTTAATGATGATGTGTTTTTATATCCTATGAATGGTTCTGAACTTATTAATGCACGACCATCTGACAGTATTAATAGTTTAAAATTATATAGAAGTTGGGGAAAAGGCTGGAGGAATATACCTTTAGATAGAGGATGTGCTGGGAGTTATTGTGGATGCTATTGGTGTAAGTTTGGAATAGAAGCTAAATATAGTTATGCGTTCAGAAAGGACAAATGTTACGATTTAAAATATGAGATATATAAAGATGCAGAAAGCACTATTAATTGGAATATTGGTGATATTAAATGAATGCTAAACTTATTTTTATTATTATTGTAATTATTTCTTCATTTATAGTAGTATCTATAGATCAACCAGCATCAGGAACTTTTAAAGCAGTCTATACAACTATCTATGAAAATTTAAGTAAGAAAGTTCCAATTTATTCTTATGAAATAATTATACATAAGCCAGTTTATAATGATAAGAATGATACTTGGAATGAAACTATAAAAACTTTAGATGATTATAAAACTGAATATTATGATGGTAAGAAAGTTGGTATTGAAACTCACGATAAGATAAAGTATATTTCACCTTGGCAGAATGTTAATAAGGAAGAATTATATTTGTATAGATGCAAATATGATATAGGCGACAGAAATTGGGCAGAATATCCAATGCGATTATATGAAATTTCAAAAGGAGTTTGTGAAAAAATAGAATTACTGAAAGAGCCAGTTAAAATTGATGACATTGTGGTGGTTCCCAAATGAACAAGCTAATATTATTTTTGATTATGTTATTATGTATGTGTAGTATTTCTGTTAATGCCACAGAAGCAGGAGACGACATGTTGGTTTTCTATCCTATGACTTCAGAATATCAAACAGGAACAACTTGGGTTGATGCCTCACCAAATAGTTTAAATGCAAGTATGGGAACTGGAGTAACTTTAGATACTTGTCCTGCTGGAATCACTGGAGATTGTGGAACTTATACTGGAGCAGGGCGTTCTACGATTGTTAAAAATACAGCTATGGCGTTATTAGGTTCAAACACAAACGATGATTATTATTATGGTGGTTGGGTTTATGATTTTGGAAATGAAATTTCATTATTCAGAGATAATAGTGGAGAGGTTTCATCTATTAGTTTCAAAATAGCAAGAAAAGACCTTAGTGGAGATAGACTTAGAATAGAATTATATGATGGAGCAAATAATCCGAATAGATATACAGTCGCCGACGCAGATAATTATGATGGAGAATGGCATCATTTAGTTTTCTCAAGAGTTGATAATCTTGGAGTGTTCTGGGTTGATGGTGTTGAAGTAATTAATAATACTTTAACGGTTGGAGATAGTTCAGGTAATAATAATCTTTGTTTTGGAGGACATTGTGCAAGTGGAATAACTGGGTCTTTAACTGATATATTTGTAGCAGAAGGAGTTGCAACACAAAGTAAGGTTGATGAATTATATAATAGTGGAGCAAGATATAATCCTTTTGAGTTATTTTACAACTCCTCCTACAACATCACATCAATCCCTTCCGTAGATTTAGCTTTGGCTTTGAATGGAACAAGTCAATGGAGTGATTGTGGGTATAGTATTTGGACTAGTATAGATACTGTTCCTTCAGTGGTTGTAAGTGATTATCAGATAGTTGATACTTTTGATGTAGACACCTCAACAATTCAAGGACACGTTAGTAACTCAGGAGATACTTGGGGACAAGGGGATGGAAGAACTTCATGGAATATAACTACTAGTCAAGGTGTTTATGGAACAGGAGATAAAACTTCAACTATTCCTATAAGCGATGGTAATATAACTTCTGCTACTTGGGGTTTCGCATCTTGTGTTAAATCCATAGACGGTAGTGATGCTGGCAATATTGATTTTTATGGTCACGAAGGTTCAGATTTTAATGATGCTTATAATTCATTTCATTGTAATAATAATGCATCAAGAATAAAATGTTATGATGGCGGATATACAGAAATCAATTCAGGACTTTCTGGGACTAACGGATATTGGTGGGTAGTGAATGTTTCAGAGACAGCAAATACAATAGATGTTTGTATGTATGATGCGGGTGGAGATTGTTCAGACATTAGAAATATGCCGAAGACACCTATTGATTGTATGAGTTTAGGATTCAGAAATTCAAAAAATACAGATTTTATAGAGATAAGATTACTTACTGCATCAACAGTTGTTGATAGTTTTTATGCTTATGATGGTTGGGATATGCCAACACAAGCAGATGATAGAGGAAATGAACTCCAATACAACACCTGTTCAGACTTCAGAGTTGTAGATAGTAATAATGTAACTATCCCTTACGAGGTTGAAGAATTAGGTACTGGTTATCAAACAACGAGTGTTTATAGTGATGATGCAGAATTGGTTTATCATTTTGGGAATTGGACGGCAGTAGCTTATGATTCAACATCTAATCAAAATAATGGTACAATATCAGGTGCAACATATACAACTGCTGGTGCTTTTGGTGGTGCGTTAAGTTTCACTACTAATGATTATATTACAGTTTCGTCTGCTACAGAAACAGACACTATGTCTTTCTGGTTTAGTCCAGACATTGATATTATTCCAGATTCAACAGCGTCATATATATTTCAGTTTGGTGGGATAACTGCTGTTCAAGCAAATGCCCATTGGTGTAGATTAGGTAGAGAAACTGGTGGATGGGACAATGAAATAGTATCGTTGTATACTCAAGGTACTCCAGCATATTTATCTGTATATTGGACTGATTCGGATTTAGGGATAGACCAATTTAATGCTTCAACTTGGTATCAGTTAGGTTTCGTTTGGAATACAACAGCAACAGCATATAATTTATATTACAATGGTAGAAATGCTGGTTTAGGACATCAAGGTGCTGGTGCTTCAAGTGTAAAACTTCCAAACTCAAAAACATTGAATATGGGTGCTATGTGGGGTCTTTATTATGAGGGAGATTTTGATGAATTAAGAATGTATAATAGGAGTTTAACTGATACAGAAATGTCAGCATTATACGATAACTACAACAACGCAAATATGTTACTAACACCTTTAGGTGGAGCAACACCAGATGTAGACGGTCCAATACCATCAAACTATAATATAACTAGTGGTAATAATTATGGAGAGAACACTCAAATTTGGAACT
>Ga0222626_1000419_pt1 | contig 25263 bp, 17 predicted proteins | sample AntAcemetageno91_FD_179862 | JGI IMG/M metagenome (GOLD analysis project Ga0222626, IMG submission 179862) | Saline water microbial communities from Ace Lake, Antarctica - #91 | ecosystem: Environmental > Aquatic > Non-marine Saline and Alkaline > Saline | place: Antarctica: Ace Lake | collected...
ATCTTGCGTGGAATGCGGGTTGTGCGCCTATGTATGCCCCTCACGGAGGCCCCTTTTGCAATATATGAGATTCGCTAATTTCCAGCATGGTTTGCAGTTGAAAGAGCTCCAGGCCGGGGAAGGAAGGGGGTGACTATGGAGAGGGTGATCCTGAGTACAGCTATGGGTCCTCATATCCATGACGGGTCCCGCTTTTCCCGAATTATGAATGGATATATCCTGGCGCTGTTACCTGCCGCTCTCTGGGGCTGTATCCGATATGGTATGCCGGGTGTGCGAACAATTCTTCTATCTGTGGGAAGCGCTATCTTGTGGGAGTGGATGGCACGAAAATTAATGAAGCGAAGCATGACCCTTCACGACGGTTCAGCTATTGTCCATGGTCTCTTGTTGGGTATGATGTTGCCCCCGAATAGCTCCTGGTGGATAGTCATTACCGGAACTTTCTTCATGATTGTAGTTGGCAAGCAGTTTTTTGGAGGTGTGGGTTGTTATCCTCTCAATCCGGTTTTGGTTGGATTTGCTATTTTGCATGTCTCCTGGCCCAGTCGAATGTGTTCCCATTTTACAATGGCAAACAGCGATCTGAATGGTTTGACTCTGGAGCCTTTGGAGGCCCTAAAGAGCTATGGCCCTTCAGTGACTGACGTTTACAAAGCTACAGATTTGCTGCAGGGATTCCAAATGGGCGGTATTGGGACGGGTGCGGTATGGCTATTGACGATTGGTGGACTTTACTTGATGGCAAGGGGATTTGCGCCATGGCGTGTAAGTGTTGCATATTTGCTGGGAGTAGCGACCACGGCTGGTCTGTTCTATATGATAGATGCCTCCCAATTTGCCAATCCCCTGTTCCACCTTTTTGCTGGAATGACGGTCTTCGGCGCCTTCTTCTTGACTACGGACTACACCACCTGCCCGGTAAATTCAATGGCCAGGATGATCTACGGATTCAGCGCTGGGATGCTTATTATTTTAATCCGGAATCTTGGTGGTTACGCTGATGGAACCGTTTTTGCCATTTTGATTTTAAACCTGTTCCACCCCTTAATTGATCGTATACACTGGCCGGTGACTGGGTTGGATGCCAGGACGCTGAAACGCGGGAACTAAATAGTGGAATCTTTTTTTGAAGTCAAGGGTCCCTGAGAATGAAAGAAATAGCAATGATGGTCCTGGTTACCACAATTATCTGTTCGTTTTCAGCGGCGTGGCTTGGGGCCTTAGATAGCGGCCTCAAAAATCGTATTTCCCGGCAACAAGACTATTTCGTCAGGGGCCCCGCTATCATGGAACTATTTGCCGGCTGCCCGAATAATCCTCTGGCAGATAGAGTTACGATGACATTTGGAAAGGATTATATCAACATTTACCCCTGGATAGAGAAAGGTAAAGTCCGACGGATCATTTTGGAGCGTTGCGGCCACGGAGGGTATGGCGGAGATGTCGTTGTGATGACGGCTGTGGACCTTGAGTCCAACCGTATATATGGTGTGAGAGTAACCCGGCATAAGGAGACACCTGGTGTTGGCACCCGTGCCATGGAGCCGTCGTATCTCAATAAATACATCAGCTTGTTGGTCATAGATGACATCAAGCTTAAAAATGATGGCGGTCAGATTGATGCAATTACCGGTGCCACCCGCAGTAGCACAGCAATTGCGAATGGCGTAGACCGGGCGGCAAAATTTGTGCTGACCAACAAAGAAAAAATTATAAAGTCAATACTTGGAAACAGGGGCACTTGATAGGGAAGAACTGCCATGAGAACCATCAAAGAATTTAAAAAAGGCTTTTCCACGGAGTTGGCGCCCTTTCGTCTTGTTCTGGGACTCTGCCCGGCTTTGGCAGTCACAACCAGCGCTGAAAACGGGCTTGGCATGGGGTTGGCAACGACGTTTGTACTGATTTGCTCAAACATCCTGATCTCTTTGTTACGCAACCTGATCCCCAAAAAGGTCAGAATCGCCTGCTACATAGTGTTAATTGCGACCTTCGTGGTGACTGTGGAGCTACTGTTGCAGGCGTTTTTCTACCCTCTCTACGAGCGATTGGGCATTTTTGTGTCCCTCATCGTGGTTAACTGTATCATTTTGGGCAGGGCAGAGGCCTTTGCTTCCAAAAACCAGATTGGTTATTCAGCGGTGGATGGCCTGGGTATAGGTTTAGGATTTACCATGTCCCTAACGCTCTTGGGCGGCATCAGAGAGCTGCTTGGCGCAGGAAAACTCTTCGGCATGGCTATTATGTGGAAAGGATTCGAGCCATTCACTTTCATGGTGAAGGCCCCGGGAGCTTTCATTATATTAGGGATTTTGCTTTTCTTGATGAATTTCATGGGATCCCTGAACAAGGGAAAGACGTAAGAGGTTGAATACATGGAATACTTTGTATTGATTGTCAGTGCGATCCTTGTGAACAATATCCTTTTGGCACAGTATCTTGGTAATTGCCCATTCCTCGGGGTGTCCAAACAGATGCATACGGCGTTTGGGATGGGAGCTGCCGTTATCTTCACCATGACCTTAGCCTCTACGTTTGCGTGGTGTGTGTATCACTTTATCCTTGTCCCTTTAGAGTTGGAATTCCTGCGTACACTTGCCTTTATTTTGGTCATTGCTTCTCTGGTCCAGCTTGTGGAGATATTCATGAAAAAAACGATGGGTACCCTCTATCAGGCGCTGGGCATCTTTTTGCCACTCATAACCACTAACTGCGCGGTCTTGGGTGTGGCAATTCTTTGCGTTAGAAGCGACTATTCCTATATGAAGATGCTCGTATTTTCTTTCTCATCCGCTGTGGGGTTTGCCCTGGCCTTGGTACTTTTTGCTGGCCTGAGAGAGAGATTTGCCATATCGAGGATTCCCCACAGCCTTCAAGATACATCCATAGGACTTGTGACTGCTGGTCTCATGTCCTTGGCATTTTTGGGTTTCTTGGAGATGGCCTGATTTCATATTACCGAATCGAAGGATAACTTATTGATTTAAAGGCTATAGTTATGATTACCGGTCTATTGGTTTTAGGGGGCATCGGATGTCTGTCAGCACTGATCCTGGGGTATGCAGCCCGGATTTTTTACGTCAAAGAAGACCCCCTTGTTGCTGAACTTGAAGATGCCTTGCCCGGCGCAAATTGTGGCGGTTGCGGATATGCCGGCTGCCATGCTGCGGCTCTTGGCATAGCCAGTGGAAAGGCGTCCCCCAACATTTGTGTAGGCGGTGGTCCTGAAGTGGGAGAAACTGTGTCAAACATCATGGGCTTGAAACTCGTTTCGAAGGAACCGGAACTCGCAATGACTGAGTGTTGCGGGGGCGCCCGGGCCCTCGAGAAATACTACTATGATGGCATTCAGGATTGCAGGGCGGCCCACATGTTGTTTGGGGGTATGAAATTGTGTCCTCATGGATGTTTGGGTTTTGGGACCTGTGTGGCCAACTGTCCCTTTGGCGCCATTGAGATGGGACCAGACCGCCTGCCCGTTTTTCATCCAGATTTGTGCCGTGGTTGCGGTACATGTGTACGCGTTTGCCCACAGGGCATTATTTCCCTGATTTCATCTACGGCAAAAATTCTTCATTTTAACCAGTATTCAGAATGCCTTGCACCGTGCCGGCAAAAATGCCCTGCCCAGATAGATATACCAGCGTATATCGAGCATATCCGGGAAGGCCGATTCAAAGAAGCGATCCTGACTATTAAGGAGCGAAACCCGCTCCCTATGTCCTGCGGCCGTATTTGTCCTCATCCATGCGAAGATGTGTGCCGCAGAGGCGTTGAGGATGAGCCAGTGGCCATCAATCACCTTAAACGTTATGTTGCTGACTGGGAGAAAAATCGTTATCTCCACCTGGAGGTTTCTGTGGCTGCGCCCACAGGGTATAAGGTAGCCGTAATAGGGGGTGGACCGGCGGGCCTTTCATGTGCCTACTTTCTTCGGAGACTGGGGCATCAGGTGACCATTTATGAACAAATGCCGAAACTGGGTGGAATGCTTCGATATGGTATTCCGGAATACCGGCTGCCCAAGAAGATCCTTGACTGGGATATAGAAGGGATTATTAATCTCGGGATAGAAGCGCGTACCGGTGTTAAGTTCGGTCAAGATTTTGATCTTGAATTTCTCAGGGCCGCAGGATTTCATGCCCTTTTTTTGGGCATAGGAGCCTGGAGCGGCAGAAAAATGGGAATAGAGGGCGAAGATTTCGAAGGCGTCTGGGACGGAATCGACTTTCTCAGACGCTTCCACCTTGACAATATGCCGACGATCGGACGTCATGTTGTTGTGTTGGGCGGAGGAAATACAGCGATTGATGCAGCCCGATCGGCCCTGCGTTTAGGGTGCGAAAAAGTCACGTTGATGTACCGACGTTCCAGGCAAGAAATGCCGGCCAATGACATGGAAATTGAGGCAGCTGAAGAAGAAGGGGTTGAAATGCATCTCCTCGCTGCACCCTCACGTATTATCGCCAAAGACGGGAAAGTTACACAGATGGAATATATCAAGATGCGGCTCACTGATCCTGATTCGAGTGGCCGGCGACGTCCGGTGCCGATATCAGGTTCTGAAACGATTATGGATGTGGATACAATTATTGCGGCCATCGGCCAGTTCTCCGATCTGGATTTCGTCCGTGAAGGGAAAACGATCGGTAATTTAAAAATCACCAGGTGGAAGACAGTGGATGGTAATGAAGAAACTCTCCAGACTGATATACCTTACGTATTCACAGGTGGCGACTGCTTTACAGGACCTTCCATTGCAGTGGAGGCCATAGGTGCAGGGCGATATGCAGCACGTTCCATTCACTACCTGCTCATGGAAGGTAATATTCCGCCCATCGAAGAAAGGCAGACCGAACTGATCAAAGAAACGCTCTTTGAGAACGTTGAAGGTATAGACAAAATTCCCAGGGTTCACCCTCGTGAGCTCAAGGCTGCAACAAGAATCGAGCATTTCGAGGAAGTAGAACATACGATCTCCCAGCATGAAGCGCGAAGAGAAGCCCAGCGTTGTTTGCGATGCGGACTGGTCTGCTATAACCGTGATGTAGTTGAGACAATGGGAAGAGATCTCCAAACCGTTTCTGAGAAAGAGTAATTTCGACCGTTGACAAGAGCCCAGGAGGAGAGAAATGGATAAGCGTGACAAACTAAAGGATGGTACCTACCTGGAAAAGACAAGGTACAATGTGCGTTCCCGTTTAAAGAGACGCCGATTCCTCCACGCCTATTGCCCAAGATGTTCCGCCTACCTCATTGAAGATAAAAACATTCGCCTTATCGCCATGACCAAAGAAGGCGAAGAGGCGATCCTGGAACTGTTTCTCTATCTAAACATTTATGAGGCCGAGAATAAGCATATCATGGTTAAATATCCCAAAGCCGGGATCGAAGATGTGAAATGTCCACACTGCCTTCAAAGCATGCTTCATCCTGAAGTCTTGTGCGAAATCTGTGGATCTCCTACTGCTGAGTTGTTGGTGGCGGCAGTGCATTTTAAGGTACCGTTTTTGATTTGCCTGAGACAGGGATGTCCTTGGCACGGAATCACGCCAGAAGATGAACTACTCTTAATTCAGGACAGCTCCCGCGAATGGTAATTTGGGTCTTTAGCCCCTGACATTTTTTTCCTGTTTTGTATTGTTTTCTAATAAAATGTGCTTTCATTTTCAGGCCTGTTGATGTCTTTGTAGTTCGATGGCAGTTGAAGCAAGATAACGCCATCGATCAACTCGAACTATGGAAGAAAAAGTAGTCTGACCCTTTTTGGGGCCTAAAAAAGGGAAGAAAATAGTTACCGCAAAAGAAACAAAACAGCGGGAGGAGTTGCCTGATATGTCACTTCCAATACTTTACAATTTGTAAAGATAGTGGACACATTGGCCTCTTAACCGCAAAACAATACTTTGTCTGAATTCCATATTTATTCATATTTACAACAGGTTAAAGTGCTTGAGGCAGCATTTTAGTTGTTGGCACATCAATTGCAGTTATAAAAATACAAAGGATTCGTAGCCAGGGCCTGTATGGACTACGATCAGGAGACTGAATACATAATGAAGGAAAGGAGAAAGGATTATGGCAAACACAGAATCTAAAGAAGTGAAGATGTTGGAAGTATTAATAGAAGATGCTGCTTCCGGGAAAAAAGTTGATTTACAGGGAAAACCCGCTCGGAGGGTTGTCAGATTCGAGCGAGAAGGGCGCGAGGTAGATACTGTTATTTTGTCCATGGAGTATAGTGGCAGTGTTGACGGTGAAACTATTACCTTCAAAAAGGATTATTCCTTTGCCGATGACGACGCTCAATATGCCCTTGATTCCCTTTTGATTGCCAATAATAGGTTGCAAATGGATTATGACAGGCTCAAGGATGCAGGGATTGCAGTGGAGCACGAACTTTTTGCTTTTCACAATTCCTTCATCGGCCTGACCGGAGATGCATCGGTCAAAAGCCCCGCCTTGAGACTACAAAATTTCATTCACTTTGCCAATACAGGAATACCGGTTTCTGTTGATGTGGAACTCACGCGCCCGTCAATTACTGTAAAACAGGCGGACGGGGAGAGGAAGGGATTTGGGTTCGTGGCAAAGTTTGTGTTTAGCACAGGATGGGAGAAAACAACCATCGAAAAGATCTATGGCACTGGATCCTATGATGACCCGAAAAAGTATCGGGAAGAATTAAAGGAGGTGGCAAACAAACGTTTGGAAAGGGATTGTGAGCGGTTGAGACGCGCGGGCATTAAGGCAGATAACCTCGCATTTTAAGATACCTGGCACCTGGCACCTGATCCGCCAACTACGGGGAAACTAAGTATCATAGATGCCTTACTGGTAATAAATGACGATTCAACTTTTTGCTCCTGTAAAGGCGCTGAGTTTCATGTAAATATCTTTTCATTGTTTTTCTTTGCGAGCTTTGCGCCTTTGCGAGAGGCCTTTTTGGTTCTGGTTTATCCGGGTTAGGAGGTAAAGCCTATGTTACCGATAACCGGCAAAATCTTCCTTTTGCTGTTGATAGGGGTTACTTCTTATCTCTTTGTTCAAAGGGCAAGATTTCTGATAAGTCTCCTCAAATTAGGAAAAGAGGAAGACAGGTTTGACCGGCCATGGGCCAGGCTAAGATATGCCTTGGGGCAGGTCTTGTTCCAGCGCTGCGTCCTTAAAAATGTAACCAAAAAAGACCGGTCCGGACTGGGGCATATGCTCATCTTTTATGGTTTCTGCGTTTTTGTTATCAGTTATGGCTTCCACATTGCAGAGGGATTTTATGACAAATTGTCTCCTGCGCTGTTCGGGGCGGGATTCAATAATTTCTTCTTTTTCCTTGTCGATGTTGCGGGACTGATCGTGATTGGTGCGCTGATTTGGGCGGCAATTCGGCGATATATCATGAGGCCTTCCAGACTGGAACCGATTATGTCCAAAGGCGCTGCAATCATCTTGCTCCTGATATTTTTCTTGATGATAATCGGCTTCTCGGTAGAGGGCTTCAGACTGTTGGCGGAGGATAAACCGTTTGCCGAATTTGCCTTTGTGGGCACGGCCTTTTCTAAACTGTTTATCGTGATGGGACTCAAACCCTATGCGTGGACCCTCTTTTATCTTTTCTGGTTCGTTCATATGATGATTGTGCTGGGGTTCGGGGTGTATCTCCTCTATTCCAAACACCTGCATATCCTGGCAGCTCACTTCAACCTCTATTTTCATTCCACCGCGCCCAAAGGCACCCTTCAACCGATCACGGATATGGAGGAGGCGGAGATGTTTGGGGCTGCCGAAATCAATGATTTTTCGTGGAAGCAACTCCTTGACCTTTACGCATGCACGGAATGCGGCCATTGCAATGCAAACTGCCCGGCAGGTATCAGTGAAAAACCGCTTCAGCCCAAAGATTTTATCGTGCAACTCAGGGATCATCTGTTTACCACGGGAAAGGAATTGTTGGATAAACAGAAAAAAGAGGGGGCGAAGGAGGAAGAAGGGGTCTGCGTGATAACCGATGTGCTCCCCAAAGACATCGTGTGGGACTGCACAAACTGCGGGGCCTGCATGGAGGTATGCCCGGTAGGCGTTGAACATGTGACTAAAATCATCGAAATGCGACGGTACCTGGTCTTGATGGAAAGCGAATTCCCAGCTGTGGTACAAACCGCCTTTCGGGGCATGGAAAGAAACAGCAATCCATGGAATTTAGGCAGATCAACACGGGCGGATTGGGTAAAGGACCTGGATGTCCCCATCCTTTCCGAGGGCAACGGTGATGTGGATGTCCTTTATTATGTGGGCTGTTCCGGGTCCTATGACCTCCGCAATCAAAAAGTGGCCAAGTCCATGGTCAAGATCTTTAGGGCCGCGGGGATTAATTTCGGCATCCTCGGCACGGAGGAGGGCTGCTGTGGTGATTCGGCCCGTAGAATCGGGAATGAATACCTCTATCAGATAATGGCCCAGGAAAATATCGACACCTTCAATAAATATAAGTTTAAAAAAATAGTGGTTGCCTGTCCCCACGGTTATAATACTTTGAAAAAAGAATACCCGGAATTCGGTGGGGCGTTCGAGGTCATTCACCACACAGAATTTATCCTGGACCTCATCAAGACAGGGAAGCTGAATCTGCAAGGGGATCTTGATAAGACAATTACATATCACGATTCCTGTTTTTTGGGACGATACAATGAGATTTACGATGCGCCAAGGGAAATTCTTAGATCAATACCAAAGGTGAACCTGGTGGAGATGGACCGAAATCGCAAATTCGCCTTTTGCTGTGGGGCAGGAGGGGGAAGGATGTGGATGGAAAGGGTGAGGGGCCAAAGGGTTTATGCGCTTCGTACAGAACAAGCCCTTGCTAAAAATCCGGAGCACATTGTAACAGCGTGTCCTTTCTGTATGACGCACTTCGAGGATGGACTCGTTTTTCACGATGTTGTGGAAAAAGTCAAGGTTCTCGACATCGCTGAAATTATCGCCAATCAGTTGGCGGAGAATTGAGGGTCTGTTGGTGTAAATCAGGGGGTGAAGCGATGGATTTTTCAATAAAGATCGACCCGAAAACCCGGGCAAAATACATGGCGGTTCGCAAGAAAGGAAAGGCGCTTCTTAATAACCCCTTTACAAACAAGGGTCCTGCCTTTACCGCCAGAGAGAGAGATGATCTTGAACTATATGGCCTTTTGCCCTCCTCCATCTCAACTATGGAAGAGCAACTGCTCAGAAATTACGAAAACTTTAAGGCCCAGCCCACTGATCTCGAGAAGTACAACTTCCTGGCAGAGTTGCACGATAGGAACGAAACCCTCTTCTTCCGGTTGCTGGATGAGCACATGGAAGAGATGATACCGATCGTATACACGCCCACCGTAGGAGAGGCATGCCAGAAATTCTCCCACATTTACAGACGAACGAGGGGCATCTATGTCAATTACAATCAAAAGGACGCCATTGAAAAGGCGTTGGGCAATTATTATTTCAAAGATCCATCCATAATTGTTGTAACCGACGGGGAGCGTATCCTCGGGCTCGGTGATCAGGGTGCCGACGGAATGGGAATCCCGATTGGTAAGCTCTGCCTTTACACGCTTGGCGCCGGCATCTCTCCCTATAGCACGCTTCCGATCATCTTAGATGTGGGCACCGACAATGAGGAACGACGCAAAGACCCCCTGTATCTCGGGCTCAGGCAAAAACGTGTGCGGGGAGCGAAATACCAGGCATTTATTGACCGGTTCGTAGAGGCCGTGTGTAAGGTCTTCCCCAATGTCCTGCTTCAGTGGGAGGACCTTCTGAAAGAGAACGCCATCAATCAGTTGAATCGATTCAAGGACCGCGTGTGCTCGTTTAACGACGACATCCAGGGGACCGCAGGAGTGGTCCTCGCATTTATCGATAGGACCTTGCATGCTATCGGTCGGCCACTCCGGGAAAACCGTATCCTCTTAGCTGGAGCCGGCGCGGCCGCATACGGGAATTCCAACCTTATTGTATCGGCCTTACAGGATGAGGGCCTTTCACTCAAAGAGGCTCGAAAAAGGATTTGGATGGTTGACAGCAAGGGGCTTGTTACAAAGGCCCGCCCGGGCCTGGAGGAATTCAAGTCCTGTTATGCCAGAGATTTGGATGAAATAGCCTCCTACGTATGCAAGGACAGATCCAATATAAGTCTGGAGGAAGCACTCGTAAATGCCAAACCGACCATCCTGATCGGTACAACCGCCACTCCGGGGCGCTTCAGCGAAAAGGTCGTGAAGTTGATGGCTGAAATCAATGAGCGCCCCGTTATTTTACCCCTGTCCAATCCGACATCCAAAAGCGAGTGCACTCCGGAAGATGCCATTCGATGGTCAGAGGGGAGAGCCATTGTGGCTACAGGGAGCCCGTTTGATCCCGTAGAATACAACGGGCGCCGTTACGAAATCGGCCAGTGCAACAACTTCTTCATCTTTCCGGGCGTAGGGCTCGGCGTGACAGCAGGAAACATCGGACGTGTTACCGATGGCATGTTCCTTGCCGCGGCCAAGGCCCTCTCTAATAAGACAATTACCGACGACTCAGGAGGGTGTGCGGCGCGTTTTGAAGTTCGGCGCATACGGGAATATTCCCACGCTGTCGCGTGCGCTGTCATCCGATGCGCCGTTTCAGAAGGTCATGCGGACCCGGACATTCTTGAGAACCTCGAGGAGACTGTCAAAAATGCTATGTGGTTTCCCGATTATCTGCCTGTCCGTTATGTCGACACTCTCTGAAGCCCCTTCCCCGATTGATTCATCTTCGGGGACGTCCCTTTCCGCTCCCCTGAACGCTATCACCATAGAGCTTGAGGTAGCAATGGGGAGCGTCGAGCGGGTGAAGACCGCTTGCGCGCGACTCCGAAAGCAACTCGCGTCCCGCCCCACACCATCAGACCTTGAGCATCTTCTCCAGCTTCTTCCTCTTCTTAAAAGGCGGGTGGGTCCCATTGTGAAGCCACTGTCCGACCTGTTTGATGAGGTCGCTTTGACCGCGGATGACCCATGGCCTTTTCTGGAAGGGATGTTAGCAGCCCGCGACAGAGAGTTGGTCCTGCGAGCCCTGAAACGACTGCTATATCTCACAGAGTCAGGGTTGTTCTCTGTAGACCTTCGAGTGGCAAGATTCTTAGCCGTGCTTGTTGAAATGGGGGGGTCTCCTCTCGGAGAACCGGAACATCTCGCAACTGTGGGGAAGATCATTCAGTATCTTTCCTTGCCAAGTCCACAATCCAGCCAAGACCCACTCATCGCCCTTTACTTACAGGAAAAGGATAACAACCAGCGCCGCATGGCAGCGCGCCTCTTAGATCTTCAGGGAGATCCGGCTTCAGCCGATTTGGCGGAGCAGGTGCTGGGACAGGAGTCCTATCAATTCCTCTCACCCTATCTCGCCTTTACCCGGGCCACGCATTTAGACATCCTTTATCTGGTTCCTATCCCGGGAGCAGCACCGCCGTCTCTTGCTTCATTACAGAGGGCCGAGGCCCTGTGCGGGAATCGGCTTTTGAGGGAAATAATAGCCGAGTTCGGCTGGGCGAGTGTGAACTTCGGTCTTGATCTCCGGAAACAGATCAAGATCAGCATCGGGAAATCCTTTCCATTTATGGTTTCTCCTGCGGAGGCAACCCTTTTTAAACCTGTCAAAGAAGCTCGCCCATCCGGCGAACGCTGGCTTTTTATCGCCCACGGCGGTCTTGGCGGGAAAGGCCAAGAAACCGTCAGGGATGACAACCCGGTCTCCCTGTTCCGGTTATATAACCTGGCCCACGCTGAGGTTTTGGCTGAAATCCTCAGCCTTGGGCCATTGACCGGGGAAAAAATCGCGCGGATTCTTGATTTGATGGACCGGATTGTTTCTCTCTTCATGACCCTCTTCTCTTCTCATTCAGATGATTGCTCGAGCCTTTCCAGTAAATACAAAGGGCTTCGAGAACGTATTGTACTGGAACTCGGCAAAGAGACCCAGGATACTCAGGTCTCTGCAGAGCTCACCCGGCTCGTGCAGATGTTTGAAGATCCAATGTCCTTGGACGAGATCCAGAGCCTCCACGGTCTGAAACGGTATCTCCACCAGCGGGGACTCGACCTTGGCTTTTCCTTAGTGGAGTCCAGCCGTGCGACAAACCGGACGGTGAGTTTACTAACCGCGTCTCCGAGCCGGATCCTCAGGGTCAACCGAGGAATCCGCTACGTGGACTTTGAACCGGAACATGGGCCTGATGAGCCGACACGCCTTCCCTATCCGGTTTCATCGTTGGTCGAAGGCTTCGCCCGTCAGATCCTCCATGGGCAGGAGGTCCTTCCGGATGTCAAAATCTTCTGCTATGGCAATGAAGTTCACTACTACTTCTCCTTTAAGAATCACCCTGCGTTTTTGCGGATCGATTATTCACCACCGCTCAAGGGCGGCATGATCGATTTGAAATATTATGGTGTCAGCAAGAACGAACTCGATCTTCACCCAAATCCCGCTCTCGATGTCATTGAGCAGTTTTTAAATAGGATCGAATACGACGTCGAGGTCAAAGATACCCGGATACACGCCCGTTACGACAAGGAAAGGGCCTTAGACTTAGGGGACCTCTGCGAGAAAGCCGAGACTCTTTTTCGATTAGTTTCCTATCTCATGGAGATCGACTGGGTTATCGGTTCTCTGGATTTGACTGCCGACCCACGTCAGGCAGTAGCCAAGGCCTGGACCGACTTCTTCGCCCGCTGGGGAGTGCTTCCCATCAATCAACTCCTGACCAAAGATCGGCAGTCTATTCTTTTGAAGGTGGAGAAAGGGCTCAAAGGCGACCGAGAAATTGCCTGGACAGGCCAGGAACCCTACTGTGACCGATGCAGTGCACCGCTGTCTGCCGATTTGTTTGTCAAGCTCCAGTCCGTTCTTTCGGGGTTAGGTCTTAAGACAGTCGCTTCCCGCGGGGACTTGTTAGAACATGAAATGGGCCAGATCCAGCTTGAGAACCTCATATTACGTCCCCTGCGAGAGGCAGTGACACTTGGAGAAATCATAGAGAAAGATGACGGGTTTCAACGTGCTCCCGGGGACCATTTTAAGCTGGTGCATGAGGCTGAACGGTTTGCCGAAATCGTGGCCTCCGGAAAAGATGGCGTCGCCGAATCAGCCTCCTTGGCACGTCTAATTGCGCCGCTTGAACAGGCCCTCCAGTTTCAGACTACCGGGAGCGTCAACGGTTTTACCGTTCAATCGGCATTACTCCCCATTTTAGGCGAGACTCTTACACTTTTTGTGGTTCGGGATCCGGAAGGTATCATCTGCCTCGCGATGTTTTCCCGAGACAAGGCACTCTGCCGCCGGCGTGAAGCGGGCTCTCAGGAATGGCACTCCAATGGGAGCCTGGATGCCCCAGTATTTGCGAGGATACTCTGGATGAACCATTATATGTCTCCCGGTATGGCCTCTATGTATAACGTGGGGTTGGAGAGAGCGGAGGGTATCCGGGACTTGTTCAGGCAGGTAAACCCGAACCAGCGTTCCATTCCATTTCACCACGAGAATGTCTTGAAGGGGCTGAAGGCGTCTCCTGGTCGTGCTGTGGGAAGGGTGCTTTTCGGTACAGAGGGACGAATACCGAGGGACTTCAAAGGCGCCATACTTGTTACGCCTTCGCTCAGACCCGAGGATAATGCCTTTTTATACAACTCGTCTGGGATCGTTTCTACCGGCGGGGGCATCCTGAGTCATGCCGGGCTTACTGCTATCCAGTTCCGGAAACCAGCGCTGATTGTCTCCGGAGAATGGCATCATAGACCAGCCCAATCCCTTATGCTCATTTACCGCACCTTTGGGTATCGGGAGGAAGAAAGGGTGGCCCATGGGTGCCGCATATCGATTCATTCGGATGTACACGAACGCGAACATACCCTTCAAGAGGGTGACCTCGTGGTACTGGACGCTGATGAGGGAAGCCTGCAGGTCCTTGGCCAGGGTAGAGATGTCCTCGCCTTCCATGAGGATTTCCAAAACTTCGGTGAGGCGACCCGACGATTGAGCCGGACGACCGACAGAAAAAAGATGTTGATCTTACGTGGTCGGCGGCTTCGGAGCCGCCACCAGATCGAGAAGCTTTTGGCCCGCTTGACCACCCCAATGCTGGCCTGTCATGTGGTGCGCGAACTCGTATTGAGCGACCATCTCTCCTCTGATGGGGGAAGTCAAAGTGAAAAAGCCCATCTTCTCTCCATAATTCTAAAAAACCAGGCCGTGGGGAAGGTCGCCCGCGACTACCTTTTCTGGATCTTTGATGATCTAAAGCGCCGCAACAATGCACTTATGGAAGAGACTCTGCGAAAGGTCCCCACAGCAAATGAACCCTGTGAAGTCCTTTCACTCCGTCTCAGGATACGCCACCTCCGCCAGACACTTGAAGGGGTTTTTGCTACCCTGCAAGACTGCGGGTTTGAGACTATTTTCATAGATGATTTGCGCACCGATGATGTTGACCCTGTCGCAGAGAGGCGTCTAAGGACCCTCAGGGAAGGCGTTGCCCGGGATATGGAGGCGGCAGCGTCTTCAGTTAAGGTGGATTTCCGTCTTCGGCACCTTGCGCGTCAGGTAGAGCGGCTGGACCTCATCCTTTCCACTTCACCGGCCCTGCAGGAACCGGTAGTGCGTATCAAGCACCGGATCGTTCAAGAGGACAAGAAGGCCCGGGAAAGGCTTAAGCGCCGCCGGATCCTGACGGCCCGGGATGGCGGCTTTGAACTCTTTCCCCTCATCGGATGGAAAGCGGCCAACCTCGCCGAAGTGGAGCGGCTCGGGGGCCGGGGACTCACTCCCCCCTGGATCGTGATTGCCGACCGCACCTTCCAGGAGGTCCTGGACTCAGTTCCCGGCGAGAGCGCCGATGTTCTAAAAAGAACCGCGTCGGGTATGACCCTTCGGCAGGCTATTGAATCGATTCTGCGCCGCGATGATATAGATGACTTTCAAAAATCTGTCAACATCCGGCAACTATGGGAGGGGATGACGCTTCCAGATGCGTTTGTGGAAGAGGTTCTGACGGCCTATCACAAGCTTAATGAAAACGCACCCAAGAATACGATGGAAGAAGACCCATTCAATCCATTTGTGGCGGTTCGATCTTCGTCTAAGGAAGAGGATGCGGAAATGGCGGCCCGGGCCGGTGAATTTGACACCTTTCTCTTTATACGCGGAGAAATCCCGCTCCTCGATCACATAAAAAGGGCCTGGAGCGGTCTCTGGACGGAACGGGCAATCCATAACCGCGTTGTTCTCGGTATGACCTCTGAGCAGCCCGCGGGGGGGGTAATCATCCAGCGGAATGCCTGGTCACGGGTTTCGGGCGTCCTTCAGACCGTGAACGTGGCGGAGGGCAATCTCAGGGAGATGGTCATCAACGCAGCCCTGGGTCTGGGCGAAGGCGTTGTCTCAGGGATTGTCTCCGCCGATCAGATCGTGGTGGACAAGGAAGGCATCCGGGCAGGTGAACCCCTGCGTTTCCGATATATCACCCGTGACAAGGAGGAGCAGGTGGTATTCGACAAACATACCGGGTTGGGCACGGTTCTGAGCCATGCCCTCTACCACCAGCGTCTCCGGCCTGCGCTTGAATACGTCGAGTTGTATGAACTGGTGAGGATCGCCGATCAATTGGAGGCCGCCTATGGCTACCCGCTGGACATTGAATTCGGCATAGAGGGAACCAAGCTATGGATCCTTCAGGCCCGACCCGTGGTCACCTTCCTCGCGGCGCTGCAGGAGACCGTCGAAAATCATCCGCTGACCGTGCAAAAAGATCGGCCAGCAGCTTCAAAAGTAAAGGAGATGCCATCATGATACGACAACAGGACTCTCTCAACTACCATGAAATTGACCGCCCCGGAAAGATCGAGGTCCGTGCCACAAAACCTTGCCTGACTCCCCGGGAAATGCGGCTTGCCTATCTACCTGGAGCCACGTTTCCTTCTAAGGCGATTGCCGAAGATCTCTCACAAATTTTCCGCTACACCTCACGAGGCAATCTTGTAGGTGTTATCACCAATGGATCGGCTGTGCCCGGTCTGGGAAACGTTGGCCCGGAGGCAGCAAAACCGGTGCAGGAAGGGATGGTTATCCTTTTCAAACGGCTTGCTGACATCGATGTGTTTGATCTGGAGCTGAATACCACCGACCCAGCCCGTTTTGTCGATACAGTCCTGATGCTCGAACCCACTTTTGGCGGTATTATTTTGAGTGACATTTGCGCACCAGAGGGACTCCACATTTACGACCAGCTCAGCCAGAAGTTGAGCATACCGGTCTTTCACGAGAATCTATACAGTTTAGCAGTGGTAGCCACCGCGGCCCTCCTGAACGCCCTTGCCCTGGTTGAAAAAAAGATTGCAGATATCCGGGTTGTGCTTAGCGGAATCGGTACAGTCGGCACTGGTTGCGCCCGACTGCTGCTGAAGCTTGGCGTTCAGCCGAAGAATCTTCTGGTGTATGACGTCAAGGGTCTCCTGCACCCTGGTCGCAAGGACCTTCATGAATACCAACTGGCCTTTGCCCGGGAAGATTCCGCTCGAGATCTGACTACAGGAATGCGTGGCGCTGACGTATTTCTGGGAGCGTCCGGTGCCGGCGTCGTCACACAGGAGATGGTTCGTTCAATGAACTCTTTCCCGGTGGTATTGGCGCTTTCCACCCCTGAGCCCGAGATTGACTATGAATTGGCCCGGGCCAGCCGACGGGACGTTATCGTAGCCACGGCCTTGAGTCAATACCCAAACGCCGTATTAGACATCCTGAGCTTTCCCTATATTTTTAGAGGTGCTCTTGATGTCCAGGCAAATCGCATCACTGAGGGAATGCTTTTGGCTGCGGCCCGCGCCTTAGCTGACCTGGCACGGGACGAAGTCGTGGAAGAAGTTGAAAAAGCCTACAGCGATGAGCACTTTAGCTTCGGCCCCGAATACTTGCTGCCCAAACCGATCGATCCAAGGATCTTAGTATACGAATCCGCGGCCGTGGCCCAGGAGGCAATCAAAGAAGGGGTGGCACGTCTCACCCTAAAAGACGAGCCATACCGTGAAAGGCTGACAATTCGGTTAGGCACCGGACGAGAAACCATGAGAGGGTTGATCATGAAGGCCCGACACGAAAACCCTCGTGTTGTCTTCTCTGAAGGAAGCAGCGAAACAGTCCTGCGTGCCTGCGCCATCCTGATAGACGAGAATATAGCGCAGCCCATCTTAGTGGGAAACGAAGATGAAGTACATAAGGTTATGGAGCATCTCGATTTGGACCTGGGTGGGGTCCAGATAATAGATCCGTTTCAAAGTTCCCGCTTCGAGGCCTATGTTGAGGAATATTTCAAAATACGACGCAGGCGAGGAGTTATGCATGCCGAGGCAGTTAAACGAGTGCGCAAGCGCGATTATTTTGCTGCGCTTATGGTCCATACAGGAGACGCTGATATGCTTTTCGCAGGGGTGTCCACTCACTATGTCGAATCTCTAAGAACGATCCTGGAAGTCATCGGCCCTGCCCCGGGAATACGCAGGGTTTCCAGCCATTACATGGTACTGCTGCCCAAGGAAGTTTATTTTCTATCCGACTGTGCGGTGAACATCGATCCGACGGCCGAGGAATTAGCTGAGATCGCCCTGTTGACCGCGAGCACAGTTCGATCCCTCGGCATCGAGCCACGAGTAGCAATGCTGTCTTTCTCTACCTACGGTAGCGTTAGCCACCCTTTAGCCCGCAAGATCCGTCAGGCAACTGAGATCGCTAAGTCTCATGATCCTGATCTTATTATCGATGGGGAGATACAATTAGCAATCGCTGTCAACAGCACTCTGCGGCATAAATATTTTCCCTTCTGTGATCTTGAGGGAAATGCGAATGTGCTCATCTTTCCTGATCTGCAATCAGGAAACCTGGCCCTTAACCTGCTCCAGTATATTGGCGAAGCAGTGTCAGTAGGTCCTATGCTCATGGGAACGCGCCTCCCAGCCCACCTTCGTCAGTATGGGGCTACGGTGGAGGAAGTGGTGAACCTGACCACGCTTGGAGTTGTTGAAGCCGGTGCATTTCACCGGCAGGATTAAACAAGGAAGAATTTACCACCTGTACAATATTGCGAGACGATTGTAGGATATAATATGGACTTCCCTTTGCGCACGAGGTTGCTCGGTGCTTTTGTTGGTGTTGCGGTTCTGTCCGGCGCCCTTACCATATTGGCCGGAAGCTTCTTCATCAATAGAATGGTCATTGGAGAAGCTGAACGGCGGGTTGTTCTTGGACTGAAAACCGCTCATGCCATGTGGGAACGACGACTCGATGAGGCCTTAAAGGTATGCATGGTGATGGCGGGAGGCGACAGCGATATAGCAGAGAATCTGCCCTCCAATCAGACGGTTGACCAGCGCACTCTGGATGAACTTCGGATTGAGTGTGGGTACGATTTCCTGCAAATTCTGGACAACCGAGGCATTATTTTTGCGACGGCATGCGGTGGTGATATTGGCGCCCAGGCATCGATCAGTCCCATCATTAAACGTGTACTTCTTGAAAAAAAACCGGTAGCAGGCCTCTCTATTCTCCCCTTAAAGGCTTTATCCAAGGAAAACAAAACTCTAACAGCGAGGACACGTATTAGCGTTTTGCCCACGCCACATGCAAAACCTGGTGGACCGGACGAAATCAACAAAGCGATGGTGTTAGAGGCCGCGGCCCCAATCATGGATGAAAGTGAGCAGATGATTGGCATTGTCCGAGTGGGAACTGTGATCAACCAGAATTATAATTTCGTGGATTTCGTTAGAGAAAACATCTTCACAGCCGTCACTTACTACGGAAAAAACTTGGGTACCGTCACCATATTTCAGGGCGACGTTCGTATCACCACCAATGTTGTAGGAGCAGATGGTCAACGGGCTATAGGCACGCGTGTTTCCGAGGAAGTCTATGATCGGGTTCTGGGTCAAGGGAAAATGTGGATAGGCCCAGCCTTCGTGGTTGATAGCTGGTACATCTCTGCATATGAGCCTTTACGAAATATCCAAGGCGACATCGTCGGTATGTTATACGTAGGCATCCTAAAACAACGTTATGACGATATGCGCAGGCAGGCCATGACCATATTTATTGTGGTTGCCGGTCTTGTATTCATATGTGCTGTTTTTCTTTCTTTGTGGTTAGCCGCACGGCTGGCTCGGCCCCTGTCCCAACTGACAGCCGGGGCCGCAGAGGTTACGCGAGGCAATCTTGACTATCAGTTACCGCAGCCGCCTGGAGCGAAACGGGATGAGATCAATCGTCTTACGAGCGCCTTCAACCAGATGGTCAATTCGCTGAAGGAGCGAGACGAGCAATTGCAGCATAGCCGTGATGATCTCCAGCAAACAGCAATAGAGTTAAAACAATGGGTGAAAAATTACCTTGAGGCCCTGGAATTCATAACCCACGAACTTAAGAACCAGATTGCAGCCATGAAAATCAACCTGCTTGCCGTGCGTGATGGGTATGTCGGCAAAATCAGTGAAGACCAAAGAGAAGCGCTCGACGATGTAGGGCAGGCCATAAACAGGGCCGAAGAGATGACTCTCAACTACCTTAACCTTTCCCGAATAGAAAAGCGCGAACTGCAGGTGCATGCACGGCCGCTGCATATAGAAGCAGACGTTATCCGCCCCCTTTTGAACAATTTTCGTGGACGGATTGAATCCAGAGGGATGCGGGTGCAGGTAAAGATCGAGAAAGACCTGTCTGTACAGGCTGATCCTTCCCTTCTCCAGATCGTATACGAGAACCTGCTGAACAATGCCATTAAATATGGCCGTAAAGGGGGAACGGTGAGATTATCCGGGGAGCAGCGCAACGAAGAGGCCGAACTCCACGTCTGGAATGACGGTCCGGGAATTCCATCCTATCAAATGGACAAATTGTTCAAGAAGTTCTCCCGGCTCCAGCCGCTACCAGGAGCAGAACAGGAAACGGGAACCGGATTGGGACTATTCATCACACGTGAAATCCTTCGCCGCCATGGGGGGGAGATCCATGCGGAAGGCGTTTCCAATGAGTGGATAGACTTTGTTTTTACGTTACCTGTGCCGGAAACCTTGCTTGATCCCAATCAGGGATAATGTCTCCCGTGGGCAGAGCAGTGGGCCGAATCCAAGAGAAAAAAGGTGTTGATTATGGCTGGTGCTTCTGTGAACAAATCGAAGAATGGAGATAGCCACAAGATTCTTGTGGTTGATGACGAAGCAGGTATTCGACGAGGGTGCGAACGTGTGCTTCGATCTCAAGGCCATCGAGTTCTGTTAGCCGAAAACGGCGAAAAGGGGTTGGACATCCTGCGCCTGGAACCGGATATGGATCTGGTACTGGTGGACTTGAGAATGCCGGGCATGGACGGTTTTGACTTTCTTCTCCAGGCTCGAGAGATAGCGCTGGAAACTGTATTTATAATGATAACTGCCTACGCCACCATAGAATCTGCCGTGGAAGCCACCAAACGAGGGGCTTACGACTTCATCGCGAAGCCCTTTGCCCCGGACGATTTCTTACGTTTGGTCAATCGGGCTCTGGAACGGGTCCGTCTGATTCGCGAGCGGAATTTCCTTGACGCCGAGCAGCACCAGCGGATGCTTGAATTGGCCACCGAAAAAAGCCAATTTCGTACGGTTATTGACTGCATGGCTGACGGGGTGATGGTATGCAATGCAGAGCAGGTATTGGTACTGCACAACCCCGCAGCACTCAAGACTCTTTCCCGCGCCAGCACAATTCAGACGCCCTTGGAAATTAACCAGGCGTTGGAATGTGAAGAGTTGACGAAAATGATTTCCCATGCTTCAAACCACAAAAAGCGTCTGTCAAACGAGGTCAGAATCAGCCCCGGGCCGGAAGAGAGGTGGGTGCTTGCCAATGTAGCCCCGGTTGTAGATGTGGCTTCGGGTCAATTCCGCGGCACCGTTACCGTTCTGAGAGACATCAGCGAGGCCAAGCGCTTGGAGCATGTGAAAGCGCAGTTTGTCAATATGGTAGCCCATGAGTTGCGCGCACCGCTTGCAGCAGTAGACGGGTACCTGTCAGTGATGGAGAAGGGATACGTGCAAGACAGAGAAAAACAGTCGGAAATCATCAACCGGTCGAAACAACGCATACAAGCACTGCTGGATCTGGTGAGTGATCTATTGGACGTATCCCGCATGGAGGCCGGGGCAATACAACGAGAAATTCTACCTCAACAGATTGACAGCGTTCTTCATGAAGTGGTGGACCTTATGCAGCCCATTGCCAACCAGAACCAAATTGGCCTTGAATCTCAAACACCTGAACGTTTACCTCTAATCCATGCAGACCGAGAAGAACTGGTGCGACTCTTCAGCAACCTGCTGAGCAACGCCATCAAATATAACACCCGCAACGGCAGTGTGTGGGTTAGAGCGGAACAGGACAAACAGTGTGTGAAGGTATCTGTGGCTGACACCGGAATCGGCATAAGTAAAGAAGGCCAAAGCCGCCTCTTCTCAGAGTTTTTCAGAGAAAAAAGGGATGAAACAAGAGGCATTCAGGGGACCGGGCTCGGGTTGAGCATAGTGAAGAACATTGTGGACTTCTATCACGGCCGGTTTGAGGTTCAAAGCGAATTAGGCAAGGGCTCCGTCTTCACGGTCTACCTTCCTTTCAGGCAATCCGAGTCTCCTGCGGACGACTCAGTGTAAGCGTCAAGACCATGATAATTCCTCCTCAACCCTGGAAAAACCATGAGTCACTCTAACTGAAAATGTGATTCACAAGGCCCTTTTTTCAAATGTATTTCTCAAGTGTTTTGGCGGCAATCTATAATGCGTAGACCTCTCTTATATTTTCACGAAGATCTACCATGTAAAGCAGGGTAGCGTTTTCTTTCAGCTCTTCTTTGAGTTGCGGAATCCTAAGCCGATCAATTTCATACATGCGAATATATGCTTTTCTATACCCTTTTTGGACGCGATCGTAGGAACTGAGGATACTTGCCATCCGACCACCATATTTTCGCAGAATATCGGCGACCTCTTTAATCGACCCCGGCCGGTCTTCTATTTGAAAGGCAAACTGGACCCCTCTACTATTAAGGCCGGTCAGAGAGATCATTGCCCTGAACAGATCATCCTGGGTTATAATCCCCGAAATCTGATTCCGGCCGTTCACAACAGGAACACCGGATATTTTGTTCTTCATAAGAACTTCTGCCGCTTCTTCTACGGTGAAATCGAAAGGAACTGTGATAGGGTTTTTTGTCATGATCTCCTTGACTTTGATTTTGGAAATGAGGTAGAGAAGCTCATGCACTTCCAGGGTTGTGGCATCAGAAGCTGATGCCTTTTTTAGATCCCTGTCCGTAACTATTCCCACCAACTTACCCTTACTTATTACCGGCAACATGCGGATGTCATTCTCCTTTAGCTTCTTCGTGGCGTCCACCACAGAGTCGTTTGCATCCACCGTAATAACGTTTTGAGACATCCAATTTCTTAGTAACATTTTATTCCTCCCTATTTTATAATTTTAGGTTTTTGCCTTTCCTGTTTCTTTATAAGCATAAAGCATGCCATCGAATTGATTTCGAGATAATACCATAAAATCAACTACTTATTTTTGATGCTGCTTTATAGATAATCCGGGTGCGAGCCAGGATTTAGAAAAAACTCGAAATCTTTTTCGGAAAAATTCGAAGTCATGTCAATTCCACCGAAATTTGCAGTATCCGAGATAATCGGACTCTTGAAAGGGAAATGCGCTATCAAGATCTTCGATAGGCACCTGGAACTCAAGAAACAGTACTGGGGTAGACACTTTTGGCCCAAAGGATACAGTGTGAGTACAGTAGGCCTTGATGAGGAGCAGATTTGGAAATATGTGAAATGACAGTCGGAAAAAGATAACCCAATGGAACAACTCAGAGTCTGGCACTAAATCTTACCCTTTTAGGGGTGGTTGTTAAATGTGATGGTGATTTCCAATTATTCATAGGTTCTTCCTCCTGTCCCTTTGGGATTTTCCCTGAGGAAGAACCTATTTTCACATTTTTCCTGCCGCAACATTAAACCCTGTTGTCCGGCCATCCCTTTTGGATATCATATCCCTCAACTTCTTTGATGGTCGTCAGGGCATTTAGGGCCTCCTTATGCTCCCAGGAAGCCCTGTAGTTATTATAGACCCAATCCGTCATCGCTGCATGAAAGGCAAGGACATCTTCCCTATTCATGGGAATATTTTGATTATCTGATGATCGCCAGACAAAACCATCCTGCAATGTGGCATCAACAGATACCAGTTTGGCAGCTACGGCAGTGAGATTGCAGCGGCTCTTTTCACTGCTGTCAAACGTGTTTCCTTTAAATACAACGCCTCCTTCTTTCTTCTGAGCACGCAGGACATTGATTTCTTCGCACCGGTTTGCCACTACCTCCTCTAAGGTGATCAACACGTTATGTATGGTGGTCATGAGGGTCTCCGGCTCTACCGGCTTTTCTAAAAAGGCGTCAGGTCTGGAGTTAATGAAACGGTTCAACACCTCTTCTGTTGGTTCATCTCCCAAGGATTCAATATTTTCATGATATTCGCGGAGTTCGGCTAAATGCTTCAGGAACCCGCCCTCGCCAGTAAGAATGATGACGGGAATATTCTGATATCCTTGCGACTTTTTGAGTTCGTTAAATACAAATATCCCGCTTTTCTTGGGCATCCGAAGGTCCAAAAGGATCAATCCGGGAGAGACTTCCGCTACCTTATTAAGCCCTTCTTCACCGTCAAAGGCACTGTGGATGTCATCAAAGCCGTTTTCTTCCAATATAGTGGTTAAATAGCGGACATTTTCCTTTTCATCATCGATTATTAAGACCCTTGTTTTTGTCATGATTTTCTCCTTGTTTTGAATTTTATCAGAAAGGTTCCCTTTCCTTGACAACCGCTTTTTCTGATGCTACTACACTTCCCGTCATCGGTCAATTCAAGCAGAGGGTTTCCATCGCAGGTAAAGTCCTGCTCCAAAGTCTTAAATGGGAACAAAATTGAAAATATACAGATGTCCATTGCTTATCCAGTCATTAAAGTATCAGTAACAGCCGTGGCTGCCTTAGAAGACCACCAGGTGAGTGTCAGATCTGTCTGGCAAACCGGCAATCTTCTTTTTCGCTCCCAGGAGTGTGGTGCAGACCTTCAACTTAAGATAGAAAACTGGGCGCGCGCTGTGGACTCCAAAGGCCGATCGTATATCCTGTGGGCGACTGATCACCCAAAGGCCGATGGTCTGGTTATCCAGCCTCTGGATAGCCGCTACTGCTTCGAGATATTGCCAGTCGAACCCTGATCTGGGATATCTTGGAGGCTGATAGTGAATATGGATCCCCTCCCTGGTGATGATTGCACCGATATATTTCCACCATGCTCTTCTATGATCTTCTGAGTCACGCACAACCCTAATCCGGTACCGCGACCGTCTTTGGTGCTGAAAAACCTGGAGAAGAGTTTATTCTGAATATCTTCGCTCATCCCGACACCGTTGTCGGTAACAATAAACCGGAGGTCCCCCTTGCTTTGTTTAACCAATACCTTTACCCTGGGGTCTTCTCCCTCTGGATACGACTTTTCCCTGCAGGCATCAACCGCATTGGTGATGAGGTTTAAGAGGGCGCGTCCTATGGCTTCAGGGTCGAATTTTACCGCCGGTCCTTTTTCGCCGTGGCACAAGATTGAAATCCCTTCCTGTCCTGCGGATTTTGAAATTAGATCGGCAGTTTCCTGTGCAAACTGCAGGGGATCAGTGGGCACTGGCGTCGGATTTCTATTTCGGCAATAGCTGAGCATGTCTAAGCTTAGCCTGTTTATTCTATCAATCCCCTTTTGAACATTCCCCCATCCTTCGTCCACCAAATCTGAATCTTCCCTCTTCAGTCCCACGTTTAGCAGGTAAGCGCCGCCCTTAAGTCCATTGAGAACGTTCTTCATGCAATGGGTGACCCCTGCAACTGTCTCACCAACAGCCGCAAGCCGCTCCTGTTCCATGAGCTGCCGGCGCAACCTGTTTTCCTCTGTCACGTCCTTACTGATGCCCACTGTACCCAAAACATTGTCATCCCTGTCCCTCAACTGTGATAAAGAAAGACTGACTTCTACCTTATTTCCATCTTTGGCAATAAGCCTTGCAGGGTAATTATTCACTGCCCCTCGGGCTTTCACCTCAGCCAGAAGCTGCTGTCGTGACTCCGGAACCTCCCATAG
>Ga0222626_1000431_pt1 | contig 24773 bp, 30 predicted proteins | sample AntAcemetageno91_FD_179862 | JGI IMG/M metagenome (GOLD analysis project Ga0222626, IMG submission 179862) | Saline water microbial communities from Ace Lake, Antarctica - #91 | ecosystem: Environmental > Aquatic > Non-marine Saline and Alkaline > Saline | place: Antarctica: Ace Lake | collected...
TCTTCAATTTGTCCTAATGGTGGGCATGCGAGGACTTGAACCTCGGACCTCTTCCTTATCAGAGAAGCGCTCTAACCAGCTGAGCTACACGCCCGAATTTGTTGTGAGAACGGAGAGATAGTATAAAAATTTACCTTCCTGTCAAAAATTTATTCGCTCACAATTTCGATTGGAGCGACCGAGGCAACGATCTTCTGAATCCCTCGACCAGAGAATGCGACCGATAATACATCTCCTGCGATCTGGATAATCGTTCCCTCTCCCCACTCCGCATGACGAATACGAGTTCCGATTTGGTACTCGGTTTCATTTTCGGAGATCCCAAAGAGAGCTTCTTTTCTATTTTTCGGTGGCGCATGGAGGATGGATTCTTTCGCTTTCGCTAAACCTGCATCAGGTACTCGTCGACCATAGATCGAAGAACCTGCAGAATAGCTCATCTTCGCTATTCTATTGTGCTCAGTGCACGCATCGTCGAGTTCTGAGATAAATTTTGACGGTGATCCATATTCTGTTTTTCCAAAGATCATCCGTTGTTGCGCATGGAGAATCGTGCATTTTTTCTCAGACCTGGTAATCGCCACATACCCAAGTCGTCGTTCTTCTTCGAGTTGTTCGGCAGAGAACTGTGAACTGGAACGTGGGAAAATCCCTTCCTCCCATCCAGGGAGAAAAACGACCGGGAACTCTAATCCTTTCGATGCGTGAATCGTCATCATCGTGACCGAGTCAGCGTCTTTATTGAGATTATCAAGGTCGGAAATCAATGCCACACCTTCCAAGAAGGCTGCCAACGAATCATCCGCACTATCGTACCGTGTCGCTACAGAAAAGAGCTCCTGCACGTTTTGAATTCTCGCTTCCCCTTCCCCTGATCCGTCATCGAGGTATTTCACGTATTCAATTTTTTCAATCAACCGATCGAGGAGAATTGAAATGGGTTCTTTTTCTGCCACCTTTTGGAGTGCTTGAACTTGGATATAGAACTTTTTCAAAACTTCTTTTTTTGAATCAGAAAGTTCCTCCATTCCTTCTGCACTTCCTAGTACTTCCAAGAGTGACATCGTATAATTCTCAGCATATTTCTTCACGACTTCAATCGTCGCTGGACCGATCTTTCGCGTTGGCACATTGATAACACGCAAGAACGCAATATCGTCTCGTGGATTGAAGATGAGGCGTAAATACGCCACGATATCTTTGATTTCTTTTCGGTCAAAGAAGCGGGTTCCTCCCACAATTTGGTACGGAATCTGTCTTCGCATAAATGCTTCTTCAAGTGCTCGACTCTGGGCATTCATTCGGTAAAGAATCGCACAGTCGGCATAATTCACAAGTCCTTCGTCTTTCATTTTCCGAATCTCCTCCGCCACAAATTCTCCCTCTGCTTTTTCATTATGGAGTTCGTGTACTTGGATCTTTTCCCCTTCTTCATTTTCCGTCCAGAGTTTTTTTGGATGCCCTGTTTGGTTGTAACCGATCAGCATATTCGCATTCGCAAGAATATTGGAAGACGATCTGTAATTCTGCTCAAGGGTAATCACCTTCGCAGCAGGAAAGTCTTTTTCGAAATTCAAAATATTAGTGTAGTCAGCGCCTCGGAAACTATAAATCGACTGATGATCATCTCCGATCACACATAAGTTTTTGTGTTCATCCGCGAGCAATCGCACCAATCGATATTGCGCGAAGTTGGTATCTTGATATTCATCGACCAATAAATGGTTCCATCGCTTCCGATATTTTTTCAGTACGTCAGGACATTGTTCAAAGAGTTCAACGGTCTTTTGCAAAAGATCATCGAAATCGAGCGCATTATGTTCTGCGAGTCGTTTTTGGTAGAGCGGAAAGAGTACTTTCACGGCTTTCGTAAACCGATTCTCTCCCATATCCACTTCATCGAAATAATCCTCGGCTCCCATGAGCATGTTTTTGGCAGAAGAAATATGAGACAACACCGCTCGAAATTTTATTTCTTTCTCATCAAATCCCGTTTCTTTCAAAAGGAGTTTCATCAAACTCTGCGTATCCGCCGTATCGAAAATAACGAAGTTCTTATTAAGGTTGCACGCAAGTTGTTCAATGTCTGCGCGCAAAATCCGCACACACACCGCATGAAACGTCCCAACGGTTGGCATACGCGTGCCCATACCAAGCAGTTTCTCAATTCGCGTCTTCATCTCATTCGCCGCTTTATTTGTGAATGTTACAGCCAAAATTTTATTTCCTTCCACACCATGGGCAATGATGTTCGCAATTCGGTGGGTGAGACATTTTGTCTTCCCAGATCCAGCCCCGGCTAAGATTAAAAGTGGTCCAGAAAGGACTTCCACGGCTTCCTTTTGATGGTCGTTGAGTGTGTCGAGAATTGGGTTCGTCATTTTTTGTGGGGGGAGTGTAAAGAAAAAATGCACAATTTCCAATTTTCAATTTTTTATATTTTTTTTATATCCAAATTTCCCCTTGAATCAAGCATTAAAACATGGTCTTTTATATGCAAAAACAAGCCAAAAACACCTATTATGATCATTTTCAAAAAAATAAAGTTGACAAACCCCCTTTAGAAACTAGAATCCGCCAGCTTTTTGAGTTGAATTTATGGCAAACGATGACTTGATTGAGGTCGAAGGAACGGTTAGCGAGACCTACCCAGGGTCTCAGTTTCTTATCACCCTCACGACAGAAGGTTTTGAAGGTCATCAAGTAAAAGCCAAATTGTCCGGGAAGATGCGTATGCACTACATTCGTATCGTTCCAGGAGACAAAGTTCAGCTTAAACTTTCCCCTTATAATCTAGAGGAAGGACGCATAACGTTTCGACACAGATAAATATGAAAGTGAGATCATCCGTAAAACAAATTTGTAAAGATTGCCGAATTATTCGACGAAAAAACGTTGTACGCGTCATCTGCAAAAACCCAACTACAGCTGGTAAACATAAACAACGACAAGGCTAATGCGTATTGCTAATACTTCAATTCCGATAGAAAAAAGGCTCGTGATTGCTCTCACCTATGTTCATGGTGTGGGACCAACTCGATCAGAACTTATTTGTAAGAAAGCAAAAATTGATGCGAGCGTTCGCGTTAAAGATCTTTCAACAGAACAAGAACAAAAGCTTCGTGACACGCTCACGGCTCTTGGATATGTTTTGGAATCAGATCTTCGTCGAGAACGATCACTTGATATTAAGCGTCTTCAGGATATCGGTTCATACCGAGGATTCCGACACAGAAAACGACTTCCTGTTCGTGGACAACGAACAAAAACTAATTGTCGAACCAGAAAGGGGCGAGCAGTCGCTATTGCTGGTAAAAAGATAGCAACGAAATAAACATGGCTACTAAAAAACGAATCCGAAAATCATTTGAACATGGAAAGGTGTGCATCCGTGCACTCTACAATAATACTATTGTGACCTTAACTGATCCTGAAGGAAATGTACTCGCATGGAGTAGTCCGGGAGCAAACGGATATAAAGGAGCGCGACAGGCAACACCATATGCTGGACAAATTTCAGCAGAACAGGTTGCGGAAAAAGCTCAATCTTTTGGAATGAAAACAGTAGATGTCTACGTCAAGGGTATGGGCCCAGGACGAGACCAAACAGTTCGAGGACTCATGAATGGAGGCCTTGATATTCTTTCTATTTCCGACTGCACACGTGTTCCACACGGTGGATGTCGAGCAAAACGAACTCGGAGAAACTAATTAATACATGAGATACACAGGACCGAAAACGCGACTTTGTAGACGAGAAGGGATAAACCTCTTCGGATCACCAAAATACCAAAGACTCTTGGCTCGAAACCCAAACATCCCAGGGATGCACGGTGCGAAAAGACAAGGAAAAGTAACGGAGTACGGAAAACAACTCCGAGAAAAACAAAAGGCAAAACGAATGTTCGGATTGTCTGAGTCTCAATTCAAAAAATACTACGATAAAGCCGACCGTTCTAAAGACATTACCGGAGACGCTCTCTTGGGATTGCTAGAACGACGACTTGATAACGTCCTCTACCGATCAGGATTCGCTCTTACGCGAATGCAAGGACGACAGTTTTCTTCTCACGGAATCTTCCGTGTTAATGGAAAACGAATTAATGTTCCTTCTTATGAAGTAAAAATAGGAGACATTATCGAAGTTCGAGAATCAAAGATTGGTTCTCCTGTATTTACAAAGAATAAAGAAGCTTTGGGAGAAACACATGATGTTCCATCATGGCTCAAAGTTGATTCAAAAAAGCTCGCGATTGAAATCTTGGAGCTTCCCTCAAAACAACATTTCGAATCTATCATAGAACCGCAACTGATTGTAGAGTTCTATTCTCGGTAATTCCTAAACCAAAACAAATGCACATCTTGCATGAACAGATCGGCGCCCCCCACATTAAGATTGAGTCAGAATCAAAAAATTCTGCCATCTTGAGCCTTGGCCCCCTCCCATCAGGATACGGATTAACCATTGGAAACGCATTGCGCCGAGTGTTACTATCGAGTTTGCCTGGAACGGCTGTGACGGCTGTCAAAATTGACGGTGTTGCTCACGAATATTCAACAGTTGTTGGACTCAAAGAGTCTGTGTTCGATATCACATTGAACCTTCGGCAGTTGAAATTAAAGAAACATACAAAAGGAGTTGAACTTGTTGAGCTTCCTTTAATGAAATCTGGAAAATTGATGGCAAAGAATCTTAAGGTTTCAAGCGACATCGAAATTCTTGATCCGGCTCAACTCATTACAACATGTGATGGAGCCGATAATAAAAAGAAAATTACACTCCGTGTTGAAAAAGGTGTTGGATACCAACTCGTATCAAACCTTGATAACGCAGCGGAAGAAAATCCCGAATTCATGCTTATAGACGCAAACTTCTCACCCGTAACAAAGGTGAAGTACGACGTCAGCCCAGCTCGTGTGGGAGATCAAACAAGTCTTGATCAACTTCGAGTTGAAATTGAAACAACGGGAGCAATTGATGCAAAAGATGCAATCAAATTGGCTTCTGGGATTTTGCAAAACTACTTCGAACTCTTCAATAAAGACGACGCATACACAGACGAAGAATTCACAACAAGCTTCGAACAAATCAAAGCACAAAAAGCATCTGAAGAAGCGGCAGCAGCAGCTGTGGCTGAAACAGCATTCACTCCGATTGATATCTTGGGACTTTCTCAACGAACACTCAATGCGCTTGTGAATGGAGACATTACTTCTATCGAACAACTCGTAGCCACTCCAATGACACAACTTTCTCAACTTCGAGGATTTGGACAAAAAGCTAAAACAGAGCTTGAACAAGTGTTGTCAGAACGAGGATATTCACTACAAGCTTCGAAACAACCTACTGAAAAATGAGACACCGAAATACGAAAGCGACCTTAAATAAACCAGCCGATCAACGTCGAGCAATGGTACGAAACCTTGTTACTTCTCTCTTCCTCTATGGAAAAGTGCAGACAACAGACGCACGAGCGAAAGCTTTAGTATCAGAAGCTGAGAAATTGATTACAAGAGCAAGACGACAGCCGGAAGCATTTAATTCTATTCGTGCTTTCGACCAGGTCTTATACATAGAAGAATCTTCAAGGAATGCGATGAAATACATCCAAGAAACAAAGAAAACTTCTGGATTCACACGAAGCACAAAAATCAAAAATCGTGCTGGTGACAGCGCTTTGATCGTACAAGTAGAACTTATTACTGAATAATGAAAAAGACACCACTCCGACAAAACGTAACAAATGCTGATCGAACATGGTTCGTGGTAGACGCTCAAGAACACATACTTGGGAAGCTTGCCACTACTATCTCAGATACACTCCGTGGAAAGCGACGTGTAGACTTCACTCCCCATGTTGATGGAGGTGATTACGTGGTCGTTTTGAATGCAGACAAAATTAAAGTTTCAGGAAACAAAGAAGAAGATAAAACATACCACCGACACTCTCGATACCTCGGGCAGTTGAAAACAGAAAGTGTAAAAGTAGTTCGTGAAAAAAACCCAACGCGAATCCTCCAAGTAGCGGTAAGCGGAATGTTGACTAAAACACGACTTCGAGATGCACAAATGAAACGTCTTTTCCTCATCGTAGGCGACAAAAACCCACACGAGGCACAACAATGTAAACCCTTAGAATTAAATTAAAATGGTACAAAAAGCTTATTTTTACGCTATCGGAAAACGAAAAACTTCACGGGCTACTGTGAAACTTTTCCCTGGAGGAAAAGGAGAAATAAAAATTAACGACCTTACTCCACGAGAATGGGCCGATAGTGATAACATCCTCAAAGCAGTCATGCAACCGCTTGAACTTTTGGGAATGAAGAAAGACTTTGATTTTGAAATTCGAACTTCAGGAGGAGGAAAAAGTGCACAAGGAGATGCGATCCGACTTGGGATCTCTCGAGTATTAGTAAAAAAAGAAGCGAAACTTCGAGAACAACTCAAAGAAGCTGGTTTTCTTACTCGAGATCCACGAAAAAAAGAACGAATGAAACCGGGACTCAAGAAAGCGCGACGAGCTCCACAGTTCTCAAAACGATAAAACACATCTCGATCCGAATTTAAGTGAGATAATGCTGTCTTGCTATATCATTCTAAATACCTTCTTTGTGCTTGACCATATTGATGTTTTATTTTAAAGTCTGCATAATGAAGGAATCATTCTGGAGCAAGCGTTTCGTATTGGCACTGAGTCTCCTCTGTGCAACTCCTGATGCCGAGTGTCAAACTCAGTCTCAGGAAGTTCGTATGACTGTTGCGGAGTTGGCAAAGCGACTTATGGATATTACTGAAATAGAAACGCCTGAGAATCTATTTGTGTGGACACCAGGGGACTCTGTACGTATACATCCAGATGAATTAAAAGAATTTGAAGAAAAACACGTGCCAATCGCCCGTAATCCAGAACGATTTACCCCTGAAGAAATCCAGAAGAACCTGCAAACACTTATTCTTCATGTGCTCACAAGAGAGCAGGAAGAATATGATCGCCCAGAGTTTGATCCTGAGGATATTTGGAATACTATTTCTAATTCTGAAACATGGAAAGATGTGGGCGAACTCGCCGATTCTTACAAAGGGGAAAGTTCCTATTCAGTTGTACTGGTGCCAAATATGCACGAAAGAAAAGGCATGACATCTCATCAAAAAACAAAAATTGAGAAGGTGCAAAATGAAATTCAAGAAATCATGGAACAGGCATATGCTCTTGGTGCACGCACTTTTGGTTATGAAGGATTTGATAGGAAGGAGCGAGATGACAACATTCCTGTCCGTACTCCTCTGAATGTTACAAAAGAAAAATATCCCAGTCGGTGGATGGAACATTCTTTTGATCGTACCAATCAAGATGTTCAATCATTTGGCTTAGAAAATGTAGAGCTCGGTCGCCAAGCAAATGTCATTTTAAATACCTATAATATTTTATTAGCGCTTACTGGGAGTGAAAGAATTACAAGTGTGGAAGAGTTAACCACTTTGTTTTCTTGGATAGCTGCCAGGAATGAACTTCCTGAACAACAAATCCAATACTTAAAAAAAATCGTCGAAGAATTATTTGAAACCAAGAATCAAGAGATTGATTCCACCGACCTCAAGAGATTGCTTGCTCACGTTAAGCAGGATATCCAAACCCATGTTTTCATGGAGCGAAATGAGACCGCTACTTTCTATATTGAGGAGATCGGAAAGAATACAAACTCTCCCATAATTGTTGTTAAGTATGGAGGGGGTCACTTTTCAAAAAAAGGTTCTCCTTCCACCATTCAAGAATATCTTAAAAAGGCTGACATATCCTATGTCGTTATAGAGTCTCCAACTATGCACCAAAGCTATCCAGTCCAATAGTAAATTAGTCGGTAACCTTTGTCGGTGATGCAATGTAGTCACTTTCAAACGATTCTCGAGACGGTATTAGGCTTGCATAAATCGATCCTATATTTTTCACGCGGTTTTGAGTATATTTGTTAGAACTTTCATAGTTATGTATTTTTGCAATAAAAGGGGCGAATTTCTGCAATAAAGAAGCCTTAACCTCTGTGTCGACTAAAGACGCTTGTAAGGACTTGAGAACTACCAAAGCTCTCGCTATATACGTTGGCTTCTCTTTCTCGGCTAGACTTTCCCAATCTTTTGCATAGTCCTCAAATCGATCAATCCCTCTGAAAAATTTTATCGATTCATTTCCTGATAATGCAGACGGGGTTCCCATATCTATTTCCGATCCAGGGGCATCTCTGTAGGAAATAAGATCTTCCCTACTTGTCTCCATTTTTCGTTTTTTTGTATATTTTTTCAATTCATCCTTTGAAAGATTTGTGAGTTCAAGTCTTTTCATCTTTCCCTTTTTCCCAGGTTCCGGACTAATAAAATAAAAATAAACTTTTACATTATATTCTTTGCAGGTTCTTATGAATTTATTTAATCCATTTGTTTGTTGTAATTCATCTGAGTACATAATAATTTTATTTCCCGGAGCATTTTTATCAAAAACTTGAGGAATTTCATCTGCCATACTTTTAAATCCCTTTTCATAATTCCCTCCTTCTATGTTTTGAAAGTCAATATCAATATCTGGATTGTCTTTTATTTTTTGAAAAATGCTTTCTGTCATTACCTGCCTATCTGTTTTATTTATTGAACCACTGGAATCTGTGAAAATTATTGCTTTCCCTGCTTCGTCTAACTCTGTCATACTCTTAACCGTTAAAGATAAATTCTCCTTTGTTTCCGTCTTTTGTATGACATGCTGTTGTACCATATTCGTCAATGCCAAACCAAATTTTCGAAAAGTTCGTCTCGTTCGTTCTCCGTATTTATTATCAATCCAGTTTACTGAGTCCGCCCAAGATTTGTCGATACTTGCCATCGCTTCTTGTAAACCAAGTACTGAATTTTGGCCATCTCCCTCAAGCGCAACTTCTCCGCGCATAACCCCAGCAATCAAACTTGCCTGATCTCGCGTTGTTTCTGATTTGGGGTAAGATTCTTGGATCGCCGTTAGTAAATATTCTCCCGAGACAACCACATCTCTCAAGGTTTTTTCTTCGGAGAGGATCTCTCCATTATCTACAGATTCAATATTCACACGATACCCACCAATATCTTCTTTTAGGAGTTGTTGCAACCCTCCTTGTGGCCATCCCTCTTGTACCACTCCGTTAATCACCAGTCCTTTTTCTGGGTCAACATACGGTTTTGTTTTTCCATCACTATTGAATTCCCCTAAAACATCCTGAAGAGGGTCGTTTCCGTCTGGAAAAGGATCAATTTCTTCTAATTGCAGACTAAAAACTTCTTCTTCAGAGCCAGGAACAAAGGTCGTCTCTTGGGTCCGTGTTAAAGAAAAAGATACTTCCTTGCCAGAGATTCCATTATCTCGTAAGAAATTATTAAGCATTTCTTGTGTTTGAATGTTTAGATTTTCGTATTCTTTAGGATCTGAGGATTCCATAAGTGCCTGAATCTTGTTTTTTAATTCCTCTTTTTGTTCGTCAGAAAATTGATCAAACATATTTCCAATTGTATTCACAACATCATCTAATCGCTTCTCCGTTATTTCAATTTTAACAGACTCCAATTCATAGTTTTGCGTCTCCCTACCTCCTGGTCGACTTTGCTGAAAAATAAATCGAGTATTGTTTTTTTCTGTTTGCCGATTAAATAATGTTTTCATGAAAAAAGGTTACTAAGCTCTGTCTCTAGGTCAGATAGTGCAGATTGATCTTTTGTGCGTTCTGTTGCCTCTATCTCTATAATTCTTTTCCGTTTTTGTTGTGATCCCATGCGTTTTACATCACTCAAGAAATGAGGATTCTTTTGTATTGTTTTTTTTACAAGTGTTCTTTGTGTGGCATCTGCCTGAATAAGCATTTTGTGTAAATGCTTTATTTTTTCTTTATCAGTCTCTGCTTCTAGTTTTTCTAATACAGTGTGCTTCTTTTCTTCTGACACAAATAAATTGTGCTGCAAGAGATCTCGAATTTCGTTTTTAAGTGTGTCCATCCCCTTATTATAACACAGATAACGCACTTATGCAAGAGTCATAAGAACAAAAAGAGAGATGATATTCCGCGAACTAGCGCTTCCCCCAAAACAACCATTTCCATTTATCAATGGTGGGAACATCTTCCCGTACCACTTGATCAATTTTTCGTTGCTCGGTTTGTGTCGGGAGGATTTCTAATTTCTCTTCAATAAAAACGAGAACGTTTTCTCCGAGTTGTTTCTTTCCCATCTGCATCTTGGCTTCTTTGTCAACATGCTGAGGGGTTTTGAGGTATTCGAGACGTCGTTTCTTGTCTTCTATTTCCACCAAGTTTTCTTCGTTCTGCACACGAATGGCTTCAATTTCGTCGTTAATCTTTTTACTTTCGTGAAGGAAACTCGCCAAACTATAGAGGAGGTAGAAGATCACCAGGAAGATCCCAACCAACCAAAATACGTTTTGTGAATGATGAATATTATTTCCTCGCATCGCAGACGGGATTGAAACAAATTACGGAACAAATTACAATCAAAAAGATGAAACTTTTAGTAGGACTCGGAAATTATCCAGCGAAGTACGACAAAACACGACACAATGTGGGCTTCTTGGCGGTGGAACAATTGGCGAAGAAGTTCGATTGTGAGCCGTTTAAGAGCGATAAGAAGTTCTTTGGACAGGTATCTGTGGGACAAGTGGGGAATGAAAAGGTTATCCTTCTCAAACCTGAAACTTATATGAATCTGAGCGGAAAAGCCGTACAAGCCGTTGCTCATTTTTACAAAATCAAACCCGAAGACATCGTGCTTTTCTTTGATGATGCGGATTTAGAATTCGGTACGGTGCGATTCAGAACCGAAGGCAGTGCCGGTGGTCACAACGGAGTAAAGTCGGTCATTGTGTCATTGGGAACCAATGGATTCCCCCGCATAAAGATGGGGATTGCGAACAGTGAAAAAGAAAAAATGCCGACTGAAGCTTTTGTATTGCAGAAATTTTCTGCGAAAGAATGGGCAGAGGTTCCGGCCATTATTGACGAAGGTATTTCAAAATTTCTTGAAAAAATTCCATGCTAACGGACTTCTTTTCGAGCCAAAAAACATGGGTCTTCTCCAAAGGAAGTGGGCCACGCACCCCTGTGGGAAAATTAGTGGACTTCGTTATCAACTCTGACACGGGGGCTTTTGAAGCTTTTTGGGTAGATACAACGCGAGGGCTAAAGCTTCTTTCTCCGAAAGACATTCTCCGATGGCATCGTGGAAAAATACTCATCGCCGAGATCGGAGACTTCTCCGACCCTAAGCATCTACCGAGGATTCAGAAAATTATGGAAAATGAAATACCAATCCTTGGGGCGAAGGTTTTTTCTGTGCACACAACTATTCAGGATATGGCTAAAAAGAAGGCGGGCACAAAGACCTACATCGGACGTGTAACGAATTTTTCTTTCGATACCCTCTCTCCACGAATTGTAACCATCATCGTTCAATCTGGGGCCCTCTGGTGGGTGAAGCGACGAATCATCACCCGAACTCGAATTTTAAAAATTGAGCAGGAGGGCATTCTCGTTTCTGAAAACAAAATATTGGTTGACGAGAAAACGGTTTTATCAAAAAAACCAGGAATTCCGGAGGTCGAGTAGAAAAAATGTCAATTTTCCATTTTCAATTGCCAATTTCTTTTGTGTTTTTTCCCTTTAAATCTTTTATTGTTTTAAATTGAAAATTGGAAATTGGAAATTCACGAGTATACTCACACTACTTCCTTACTTTTTCTTTTATGCAATTTTTCAATCACTTTCTTAGGGAAAATGGCGTTTCAAACGAACTGCGATCACTGCTCTATCACATTGCTCGATCGATTAAGTATATCAACTTCTCCCTTCGAGCGGGAAATACTGTTCAAGCAGAAAGTGACAATGCTTCTGGAGAACATCAATTAAAGCTTGATATACTCGCAAATGATATCATTTGTAAAGAACTTAAAAAATCAGAACTTGCGAGCATCATTGCAAGTGAAGAGGAAGATGAATGTAAACACTTCCCATCCCCTCGAGGAACCTTTGGAGTTTCTTTTGATCCATTGGACGGAAGTTCGTTGGTGGATGCAAACTTGGCAATTGGATCTATTTTTGGAATCTGGGACTGTGATGAATTCATAGGAAAAACAGCTCGAAAAAATATGGTTGCCGCTTGCTACGCGATCTATGGACCACGAATTTCCTTTGTTATCGCCGTAAAAGGAAAAGGCGTACACGAATTTGAACTCAACGATGTTGGAGAATTTGTCTTGGTGAAGAAGAACATCACTCTCAAGCCAGACTCAAAATATTTTGCCCCAGGGAATCTCCGATCAACCTGTGGAAATGAAAAATATCTCGAAATTATTCAAAGCTGGATTTCCGAATGCCGAACGCTCCGATACTCAGGAGGAATGGTTCCTGATCTGCATCACATTCTTTCAAAACAAGAAGGAATCTTCAGTTACCCACGAGATGAAAAATACACCAGCGGAAAACTTCGACTCCTCTTTGAATGTGCACCGTTTAGCATGATATTCGAGGAAGCCGGTGGACTTGCTCTCGATCAAGATGGAAAACCTGTCATGGAAATCGAGGTGACGGAAACACACCAACGAACCCCTATTTTTATCGGATCGAAAAACGAAGTAGAAGCTTGTGTGAAAGCCCTACAATAAAAATATCATGAAGATCTCAGAAGCCGTCGAGCAATACTTCAAAAACTTGAAGCACATCAAAAATGCTTCCCCTTTTACGTTGCGAAATTACAAGCGGAGTTTGGATTTATTCATGGAAACTGTTGGGGAAAATCGAGGGTTGTCGAAAATTGTCATGCACGATATCGATGATTTCCGAGACCATATTTTTTCTCTCAAAAGTCGCGATGGAGAAGCGCTTTCCCGTGCGACGCAAAACATTTACCTCACGCCCGTGCGAGCTTTTTTGAAGTTCTGCATCATCCGAGAACTCGATGAGAACATTCTTTCCCCTGAAAAGATTGAACTCCTGAAACTTGATCCACGCGATGTTTCGGGTCTTTCTGTCGAAGAACTCGATCGTTTGCGAGACTGGAACGATGGAAAGAATGATCTTATCCGAACGCGTGATCGAGCCATTATTGAAATGCTATATTCCACAGGGCTTCGTATTTCTGAGCTCTGCAAACTCAATAGAGAGAATGTGAATCTCAAAACCAAAGAGTTTACCGTGATGGGAAAGGGAAAGAAAATTAGAAGTGTGTATCTCACCAATCGTGCGGTAAAAATGCTCGAAGAATATTTATCAGAAAGAACCGATAACTTCCCACCATTTTTTATCAATGCGCGCGAACGGAAAGATGAGATAGAAACCAACGGAGAATCCAGGCGGCTCACCCGAACCGCGATAGAAGTCATGGTGCGTGATCGAGGAAGAAAAGCTGGGATTACAAAACCCGTTACCCCGCATATTCTGCGTCATACCTTCGCTACGGCGTTACTCAAGAATGGAGCCGACTTGCGGTCAGTACAGGAACTCCTTGGGCATTCTAATATTTCAACAACGCAAATTTACACTCACTTCGCGAATGCGGATTTGAAACGAACCCATGAGAAGTTTTTGGAAGACTAGCAGAACTTCTCAGCCAACTTATCGACCAATCGTTCCATCTCTTTGTTAAGTTTGTAGATTTTTTCAGAGATCGCATCGAGATTTTCTTCGTCCATAAATATCTTCCTGTTGAACTCAATCTGAATCCCTGGAACTCCATCTCTATGACAGTGATATCCGACATTATATTTTCCAGAATAAGGGTTATTAATCTTTACGGAATATCCACAATTGAGGAAAAAATCTCGAATAAATTCTGTTTGTTCTCCCGTGCAGGTCGTAAATTCTCGATTTCCCAAACACACATCCGCGCGTGGTTCTGTATTTCCATACATACTCTTTGGACGGGTAGACCACATCGAATGTCCATCGATAAAAAACTTTATTCTTCGTTCTTTCATGATCGATTTAATCGCTCTATGAAAGGGGTGGTGGTATTTCTTAATAAGCCACGAAACTTCTACTGGAGTGAGCGGTCGTTGGAAAATCTTCTGTCCATCGGGTGATACCATCGTTGTTACCCTGTGTTCATGTTCTTCTTCGATCCCATCGGGCGATCTATTTAAATTACAAACCAGTCGAGAAATCTCTCCAATTAAAATATGAGCATTCGGAACTTCGAAAATTTTATCCGTGTAAGTATCCGAAATATTCTTTAAATCAAATTCTGTTAGCAAAAAATTCGATCGAATCTTCTGAGGAACGAAGAGAGATGCGTGCGGAATGGAGACCAAAACAGACTTTTTTCTCATTTTTGCGTGAACAAAGGATAAAGAAAAGTTGCATTTCCGCAAAAAGTTTTTAGAATTCGCCCGTTGCCACCTTAGCTCAGCTGGCTAGAGCAGCGGATTTGTAACCCGCAGGTCGCCGGTTCGATTCCGGCAGGTGGCTCCACTAGAAATCAAAAAGCACCCCTTGTGGGTGTTTTTTAAATAAACAATATTTTCAAATGTTTAAAAAAGTAATCGTTATTTGCAATCCCGTTGCGAATAACACCCATCCTAAATACGGAATATTCACATAGGTTACCCACTTGGAATGAGGGTAAATAGCAATCATAAGCCAAATCAGGGTTGCTAACACAAGAAGAATATCAACCATCGCCAGGATATTATTCTTCAATCCAAACTGTATCGCTGTAAACGAAAAGTTAAATATGAGGTTTAAAATAAAAGGTAGAAGAACTGAAAAATGTATTTTTCCGGTGGCGAAAAGCCATGCAACATACCCGTAACTTACGACAATTATGGCATAGAGGACACTCCACACGGGACCGAATATCCATGGGGGAGGCGCCCACTGAGGTTTTATGAGTTGTTGATACCAAGTATTCATGTGATTGTTTAGTTAGATTGTACGACTATCGTATGCCCAATGGAGCACCGCTTGTCTTTGTTTTATTCTACAATTCAAATCCTCTGGAATACAATTTTTTTTCAGAGCTCCAATATGACGACGTATCGCCTTCCAACGTTTAATCTGTCTTTCATCTTCTTCGGGGATTCGCCTTCCGTAATAATAACGACAATACCATTGAAACCATCCCCGTGGATCTTCTGGATAAATCCATCCTTTGGCTTGCCAAACTTTTAATGATTGCGATGCATCTACCCCGAAATAATTGAGTGCTGGATCTTTTTTAAGAGGAGACAGTTTCGCATTCTTGTACAAAGAATCCGGAAATTCATTTCTACAATCAGTCATGTATTTCCCCCCAAAAACTCCTAATTCTAGCATCTCTTGTGGAGTAAGTTCTGGTTTAAATTCTGGATCAAAGCACTCTCCCACCGACTCTGTCCGGTAATAAGAACCTTTTTGCATTGTGTCATCGATAATGACTTGTTCCATAAGAAGGGAGAATACAACACTGTCATTCTATCAATTTATTTTTAAATTCTCTATCGATATATTATTTCTCGATGAAAAACATTTGACTCCCTCTGTTTTGGGTATATATTCAGAATGAAAGTATTTTAATCCCTTTTATTATGCCAGGATTTGATAAAACTGGTCCCGAAGGCAAGGGTCCCCTCACTGGACTCAAACAAGGTCCCTGTAACAAAGAATGGACCCAAGATGATAGTTGTCCCCGACGAGGACGAGGAATGCGACTTGGAGGACGAGGAAGAAATCTAACTAATACACCACAAAAATAATGCCACGACCGAGAGGCCGAAGACATGTTCAATTTTTTCCTGAAGTCGTTTATTTTAAACCACAGGGTGTTCCTTTGCGAACGCTCCAAACAGTCGCACTCACACACGAAGAACTTGAAGTTTTGAGGCTCAAAAATGTCCAAAATCTTTCTCAGCACGAATGTGCAGAAAAGATGAAAACCTCTCAAAGTACTATTCAACGATTGCTCACCTCTGGAATGCAAAAAGTAAGCCAAGCTCTCACTCAAGGCATGGCAATTCAAATCAATCGTGAACAGTAAAACCGACTCTTGTTTTTCAACAATTATTCGTTACATTTTCTACAATGAAAGCTTCTGATCTTTTTGTCCGGTGCCTTGAAAACGAAGGCGTAAAATATATTTTTGGAATTCCTGGAGAAGAGAATCTCGATTTTCTCAACTCACTCAAAGATTCTTCTATAAAACTTGTCCTCACTCGTCATGAACAAGCCGCCGGATTTATGGCCGCTACTTATGGACGATTAACAGGGAAAACCGGCGTTTGCTTATCAACCCTTGGTCCAGGCGCAACTAATTTTTTTACTTCTGCGGCCTATGCCCAACTCGGTGGAATGCCCGCTCTTATGATTACCGGACAAAAACCAATTCACTCTTCAAAACAGGGCCGATTTCAAATTATTGATGTCGTGAAAATGATGCATCCTATTACAAAATATACGAAACAAATAACACATGGGAACCTTATTCCTTCGATGACACGAGAAGCTTTTCGAATTGCTGAGGAAGAACGTCCCGGCGCCGTCCATTTAGAACTTCCCGAAGATATTGCGACCGAAAAAACTGATATTCTTCCCTTTGAAGTTCAAAAAGTTCGTCGACCAGATGCAAACGAAAAAGCTGTAAAATTAGCAGTCGAAAGAATTCAAAAAGCCAAATCACCCCTTATTTTGGTAGGCGCCGGAGCTAATAGAAAATTAGTTTCAAAAATGTTGCTTTTGTTTTTAGAAAAAACAGGAATCCCTTTCTTTAATACTCAAATGGGAAAAGGAGTTGTCCCAGAAGATAGCGAACTTTATCTCGGAACAGCGGCTCTTTCTGACCATGATTACCTCCATTGTTCTATCGAAAAAGCGGACCTTATTATTAATATCGGACATGATGTTGTAGAAAAACCCCCTTTCTTTATGAAAAGAAATGGAAGACAAGTTATTCATATAAACTATTTTTCAAACAATATTGATTCTATTTACTTCCCTCAATTAGAAATTGTTGGTGATATTGCAAACGCTCTTTGGCAAATAACAGAAAAAATAACCCCAAACCCAAAATGGAATTTTGATTATTTCTTTAGAATGAAAAAATTTCTACAGGAACATATTCAAAAGGCAGCACAAGATGATCGTTTTCCTATTTTACCACAACACCTTGTTTCAGAAGTACGAAAGGTCATGCCAAGAGATGGTATTGTTTCTCTTGATAATGGTATTTATAAACTTTGGTTCGCTCGAAATTATCCAGCCTATGAGCCAAATACACTTCTTCTTGATAATGCTCTCGCCACTATGGGGGCCGGACTTCCCTCTGCTATCGCAACAAAACTCGTCTTTCCGAAAAGAAAAGTACTGGTTGTCTGTGGTGATGGTGGATTTATGATGAATTCTCAAGAACTCGAAACCGCCGTTCGTCTAAAATTAGATCTCGTGATAATGGTTCTTAACGATAATGCGTATGGAATGATTAAGTGGAAACAGAAAGGAATGACTTTTGATAAATTTGGACTCGATTTCGGAAATCCAGATTTTGTAAAATATGCAGAAAGTTATGGTGCAACAGGACATAGAGTTCTCAAAACAGACGATTTAAAAAAGACACTTAAAGACGCTTTTTCTTCTGGAGGCGTTCATCTTATAGAAATTCCTATTGATTACTCTCTTAATCATCAATATCTCAACAAAGACCTTAAACTCAAAACCTGCATTCTTTAATTTTCGTTCTATGAAAAATTATAAAATTTATAACGGCAAACAATTTATCACAACTAAAAAGAAACTCTTGGTAACCAATCCTTATTCGGGAGAAGTTTTTGCTGAAACTTATTTTGCAGGAGAAGAAGAACTTAATACCGCTATAAAATTAGCACAGAGTATCCAAGCTGAATTACAGAATTTTCCTTCCTATGCGCGATTCGAAGCACTGCGATTTATTGCCGATGAACTTACACGAAGACGCGACGAATTAGCTGAAATTTTGGCTCTAGAAGCAGGAAAACCAATCCTCTATGCCCGAGGAGAAATTGAGCGATCTGCTCAAACATTCCTCGTCGCCGCAGAAGAATCCAAACGAATTCCAAGTGAATTTATGTCTCTTGATTGGACGCCTTCTGGAGTAGGAAAAGAAGGTATTGTGAAACATTTTCCAATAGGACTGGTCGCTGGAATTGCTCCTTTTAATTTCCCTCTCAATCTTGCCGCTCATAAAATTGCTCCTGCTATTGCCACAGGATGTCCTATCATTTTGAAACCGGCTTCAGCAACTCCTCTTTCAACACTTGAACTTGCAAAAATCATTGATCAAACCAACCTCCCAAAGGGAAGTGTTGCTATTTTGCCAATGAATCGAGAAGTGGGAAATCAACTTGTCACCGACGAACGATTTAAACTTCTTTCTTTTACAGGGTCTCCCGTGGTTGGATGGAAAATGAAGGAACAAGCTGGAAAGAAAAAGGTCGTTTTGGAACTTGGTGGAAATGCTGGTGTGATTATTAGTCAATCAGCCGATTTAAAAAAAGCGATTCCTAAATGTTTAGTAGGAGCTTTTGCGTTCTCTGGACAAGTCTGTATTCATGCACAACGCATTTACGTTCACGAAGATTTATTTGATACGTTTGTTAAAAAATTTATCGAAGAAACAAAGCAGTTGAAATTTGGTGATCCGCTTGATAATAAAACGCAAATTTCTTCTATGATTGATGAAAAAAATGCACAACGCATAGAGTCATGGGTAAAGGAAGCAGTGGGGGAAAATGCAAAAATTCTTCATGGAGGAAAACGAGACGGAACTTATTATGAACCCACTATTCTCACCAATACCAATCTCAATATGAAAGTCTGTGCGCTAGAAGCTTTTGGTCCAATTGTGGTAATTGAAAAATTCAAAACGATTCAAAATGCTATCGGAGAAATTAATAATTCTGCGTTTGGTCTGCAAGCAGGCGTATTCACAAACTCTCAAAAAGAAATCCACACGGCATTTCAGAAACTTGAAGTCGGCGGAGTAATTATCAATGATATTCCAACATTTCGAGTAGATCACATGCCATATGGAGGAGTAAAAGACTCTGGTCTAGGAAGGGAAGGCGTCAAATATGCAATGATGGATATGACCGAACCGCGTATTTTAGTTCTCGATCATAATTAATTTTGAATCGTTTCAAATTTGCCCCGTTCCTCAATCTATGCAAAAATCCGCCGGCATGAAGAAATTGATATTGGGATTGGCATTACTGGTTGGTATGTGGGGAGGAACTTCCTTCGCGCAACAAATTCAAACAATGGATTTTTTTTACGGTGCAGAATGCCCTCATTGTCATGATGAAATGAAGTGGTTTCCCGAGCTGGAAAAAATGTATCCTGATCTCCAGATCAATAAGTATGAAGTCTGGCATGATGCAGAAAACAAACTCATTTTTGATATCAAAATGAAAGAGTTGGGACAGAGAGCTGGCGGAGTCCCGACTAATATTATTGGAAAAGATTTGATTGTAGGATTTAATCCTGATGCCATTTTGGCAGCTTTACAAAAAAATTATGGACCACCCTCTGTGAAAGGAAAAAATATTCCCAAAGGAGAAAATGTTGATTGGAAAAAATATCTGGAATACTCATGGCCGGCGATGAGTATCATGCTCGGACTCTTGGACGGATTCAATCCGTGCGCCATGTGGACGCTCTTAATATTGATTGGATTTTTACTCACAATGGAGAGCAAAAAGAAACGCTGGATGGTAGGAGGTATCTTCGTACTGAGTTCTGCAATTATTTATTTCACTGCATTGCTGGCATACCTTCTTGGCTTTGCAGAAATTTCTGCATGGGTGACAGGACCGATCATGGATTGGATATTTAGGATCGTTGGAGCATTGGCTGTGGGAACAGGAGCGTTGGCACTCAAGAACGCATTCAAAAAAGGAATCGATTGCGAGATGCGAGACATGGCGAGCAAAAAACGATTCCGAGATCGACTCTCTCATATTTTAGAACAAAAGAATCTTCCCCTTGTTTTAGCTGGAGTAGTCGGACTCGCCTTCTCTGTAAATGCGATTGAACTCCTTTGCAGCTTCGCTATTCCGACAGCTTTCACGGCAACATTGGTATCTATGGATATGGGACTCGGCAAACAACTGATGGCGATTTCACTCTATGATCTCGCCTATATCTTGGACGACATTGTTGTTTTGGTGATTGCCCTTTGGACAATGAGCTTGAAGATTCTCTCTCCAAAGCTCGTACAGGTTTCTCACTTCATAGGTGGAATACTCCTTCTCATTTTGGGAGGCTTCTTGATCTACGATCCGAGTATATTGGCCAGCTTTATCGGCTAATCGAGAACCTGCACTTTCTCAATCTTTTCCTCGGCAATCACCTTGAACGCTTCAAGTTCTTTTTTCGGAAAACCCGTAAACTGTTTATATCCCTTGTCGAGAACTTTTTGAGGACGAAAATTCTGTATTGAATACATCTTCGCCCCTCGACAAAAGTGAGCAATCTTCTTCATTTCTTCCTCATCATGAAATCCCTTGATTACCGTCGTACGAAATTCGTAGTCAATCTCCGAAGCTTTAATGAGCTCTCGAGAATGTTTGATAGCTGCGTAATTATTCTTCACCCCTGTAAGCTCGTCATACTTCTCCTTAGACGCTTTGACGTCCATAGCGATATAGTCGACCAGTTTCTCGGACAAGAGCTTCTCAACCACCACAGGATTCGTCCCATTGGTGTCTAACTTTACGAGAAATCCCTTCTCCTTAATCTTTCGAATAAAATCGATCAGATCTGGATGCATGGTCGGTTCTCCTCCAGAAACAACCACTCCGTCTAGTTTTCCTTTCCTCTTGTCGAGAAAATTAAAAATCTTTTCCACGGGAATCATGTCATTCATGCGTTCTTTGATTTTTTCAGGCAAAACGAATTCTGCATTATGACAATAACCACACCGAAAATTACATCCGGCCGTGAAGATGATGCAGGCTACTTTGCCTGGGTAATCGAGAAGTGTGAGTGTGTGGATTCCTCCAATAAGCATGTTGTTTTGTATTATTTCCTTTTCCTATTCTGTCATCCTCTCTTTTCCCTCTCATTCCCGTTTTTCCCTTATTCCCGCAAAGGCGGGAACCCAGTCCTCTTTTGTCATCCCGACCGAAGCGGAGGGATCCCTTTCTTTTAAAGTGTCTTCAAATAATCTTCTAACTCATACACCTCGGAACCTCTAAAGATTTCTTTTTCATCTTCAAAGATAATAATCGTGGGCGCATTCGCTACGTTGTATTCCGCAATCTTGTCGTGAAAATCTGGCAGTGTCTCATCAAGAATCACTCCATCAAACGAAACATTGTCCGCCACGAACTCTTTGAATTCAGGACATTTCGGACATCTGGTTGTAGTGAAAAGAAGGTAGTTCATACTAATTTTTTGCACAAAACTCTGAATTCGCTGTCGCCTTCTCACTAAAGTGCTGACGAGAATAGTGCTCTGACTTCTTTCCAATATTGAAGTGAGAAGTTGGTCGGTGATACCCCATCACTCGTGTCCAGACCTCGCATCGTGTGCGTTTGTCTTTAAGATCTTCCGTAGCCGTTGCCGCTGCTGTTGCTGTCATTTTGGTAAATGAAATAAAAAATAAGAAATGGGGTCTAACACTTTTCTGTGGGACAGGTTTTACAAGGTTTCTTTTCTGCTATAACCGTTTTTTGTCGACGAGAATCATGTTTATCTCGCAAGGCATCATCTTGGCCTCCTTCGGTGTATCCGATTTCATTGTCACACTTTGGACAAAAGTCATGTTCTCCTGTGAGATATCCATGTTTCGGACAAATCGAGAAGGTTGGTGTTATCGTGATGTACGGCAGTCGAAATTGTGTCAGTGCTTTTTTGACTAAATTCTTACACGCATCAGGACTTGAGATTCGTTCTCCCATATAGAGATGAAGAACGGTTCCTCCTGTATATTTTGTTTGGAGTCTGTCTTGAAGTTCAAGCGCTTCAAATGCATCTGCCGTTTTCTCAACGGGAAGTTGAGAAGAGTTTGAATAGTACGGTGCTTCTGGCAATCCCGCTTGGATAATTCCTTTGAATCGTTTTTGATCTTCTTTCGCAAATCGGTATGTCGTTCCTTCCGCCGGAGTCGCCTCAAGGTTGTAGAGGTTTCCTGTTTCGTTCTGGAATTCCCCCAATTTATTTCGCATATAAATCAAAACTTCTTCGGCAAAATCTTGCCCCCACTCATCGGCAATTGAATGCTTGTCGTCGGTGAAATTCCGAATCGCTTCATTCAATCCATTGATTCCAATAGTTGAGAAGTGGTTGTTCAAAGTTCCCAAGTAACGTTTCGTGTAGGGGAAAAGTCCTCGATCAATCCATGTTTGAACTTCTTTTCGCTTGAGTTCGAGTGAGATTTTCGCAAGCTCCATCAAGTGTCCTACTCGTGCCAAGAAAGCGTCTTTGTCTCCTTTGTGTTGGAATCCGATTCGCGGAGTACTGACCGTCACCACTCCGATTGATCCTGTCATTTCCGCTGATCCGAAGAGCCCTCCTCCTCGTTTGAGAAGTTCGTCCAAATCGAGCTGCAGTCGGCAACACATTGATCGCACGTGCCCAGGATCGAGATCTGAATTAATAAAATTTTGGAAGTACGGCATTCCGTATTTCGCTGTCATTTCAAACAGTGGTTCTGTGTTTGGACTGTCCCAGTCGAAATCTTTTGTGATGTTGTAGGTCGGGATTGGGAACGTGAATACTCGTCCTTTGGAATCTCCTGCCGTCATCACTTCGATGTAGGCTTTGTTGATGATGTCCATTTCCCCCTGGAGCTCTCCGAACGTGTAGTCGAAGTATTTTCCTCCAAGCTTGAGTCGTTTTGATTGCAAGTCTTCAGGACACACCCAGTCGAGTGTGATATTGGTGAACGGTGTTTGTGTTCCCCATCGTGAGGGCACATTTAAGTTGAAAACAAACGACTGCATGTTTTGCAAAACGTAATCGTATGTCTTCTCGGCAATGTACTCTTCCTTCTTTTTTTCTGTTGGGAAAATCATCTTGTAGTCCTTCACTTCTTTTTCCATTTTGAGTTCGTATTTCTTCACGAATGGTGCCATGTACGTATCGAAACTGGAGAAAGCTTGCGCCCCTGCCCATTCGTTTTGCAATGTTCCCAAGAAATTCACCATTTGACTCACGGCTGTCGAAAGATGCTTTGGAGGATTGGATTCAGTTTTGTCTGGCACTCCGTTCAGTCCTTCTTCAAGCAACACTCGCAAACTCCATCCGGCACAGTATCCACTAAACATGTCGAGATCATGAATATGCATATCTCCATTTCGGTGGGCATCTCCCACGGCTTGTGGGTAAATGTGAGACAGCCAGTAGTTGGCCGTCACCTTTCCTGAAGTGTTAAGGATCATTCCTCCCAAAGAATATCCTTGGTTAGAATTCGCGTTCACTCGCCAGTCGAGTTTGTTCAAATATTCTTTAATCGTGTTTTCAACCGACACGACCACCTGTTTATCTCCTCGTGATTGAGCTCGTTTTGCTCGGTAAAGAATGTAGGACTTTGCGGTAACCGCGTGTCCCCCTTCAATCAAAACTTTTTCCACGGTATCTTGAATTTCTTCAACCGTTGGAATTTTATCTTTAAACAATGTATCCAAAAGCTTAATCACATCTTGTGCAATTTTATGAGCCAGTACTTCATCGTTTCCCCCAATTTCTTTGGCCGCTGCGAATATCGCTTTCCCAATCTTTTCTGGTTTGAAATCTACAATCTCACCCGTACGCTTTTGAACCTTAAAAATCATCGTTTTGTAAAAGTTTAAAAAAAATAAGAATTAAAAATACCGATTCCACCCCGCTCTTTTTCTTCATATTGCTCAGTAATTCGATAACCAAGCCTTTTGTCTAAAACCACAATATATTGTGGGTGGATGGGTAATGTACGCCCCACATATAGTGAAGTCAATTAAAATGATGAAAAAGAAGTTGTGGGGTTTTGGGAAAGATTTTCTTGTAATAATTTATGAAGGAATGCAACGATGTTGCAGTTTCTTTTTTGTCTTAGAACACACCTCTCTCTCTACTTTGTCATCCCGGAATCCCGAAGGGATGTCCGGGATCTAGCTGTGAAAAATTAACCCATGACAAACTCACTCTCATGCAAGTTCTTTGCTTACAAGATCCTCGCCTTCGCGAGGATAAATTCCACCAACGAATCACTTCGTTCTTCGGGTGTCATTTACTTAACCGTCACGCTTTTTGCTAAATTCCGTGGCATATCTGGATCCAATCCTCGAAGAATTGCGAGGTGGTACGCAAGAATTTGTACCGGAATAATTGATGCAATTGCTTGGGCTCCGTTGCAGTCTGGAACTTTTAACCATTGGTCGAAGACATCTTTTCGTTCGGATGAAACACCAATAATCATGGCCCCTCGAGCTTTTAATTCGGTCGCATTTGATATTGTCTCTTGATCATCTCCGAGAACAAGACAGGGTGTCCCTTCCTCGATAAGAGCAATCGGTCCATGTTTGAGCTCACCCGCCGCAAACCCTTGCGCGTGAATATAAGAAACTTCCTGAATCTTAATCGCCGCTTCAAGTGCCATCGGGAACAACGCCCCTCGTCCGATGATGAAGAGGTTGTCTTTTTTGACGATCGATTCAGCCACCTTTCGGATTCGTTCCTCGTATCGAGGATTGAGCATATCGTTAATACTCGCCGCCGTTGAGCGGAGTATATTTCGTCCCATGTTTATGGAATCAATGTCCGCGTGC
>Ga0222626_1000432_pt1 | contig 24771 bp, 21 predicted proteins | sample AntAcemetageno91_FD_179862 | JGI IMG/M metagenome (GOLD analysis project Ga0222626, IMG submission 179862) | Saline water microbial communities from Ace Lake, Antarctica - #91 | ecosystem: Environmental > Aquatic > Non-marine Saline and Alkaline > Saline | place: Antarctica: Ace Lake | collected...
GGAAAAAATTGGAATCACCCATTGGGTGAATAAAAAAATGGGTTTAATAAATTGACGAACTCTTGGTAATTGCGGCGTTTATGAGAAAATTATCTCTCATAGATGCTGAAAATCGCTCAATTTAGGTCTCAGTCACTTGCATTACGGTGCAAAACGAGCCAGATTTACCGAAACCTGGAAAAGTAATTTCGATTGCTGGTATCGCCAGGCGGCCTATAATATCTCAAGAGGGTTAAAAATCCTGAAGATTGGCACCGTATAGGGTGGTGATCCCAGATAAATACTCCTGCGGAATTTAACAGGACATGAGTGCGCCCGGTGAACAAAAAACTGGGCAAATCACCTCAAAACAAGTCGCCTGCTGGGTTAATATGAAGCCTTATGATCGGCCATTGGTCAATTTTTAAGTAGAATTGATGGAATTGTCACCTTGCCTTTTCTGAAAATTTTACAAAATTCATAAAATCGGTAATCCAACCAGTTTTTCAAACCTCTCAAATGGTTTGCGCTGCCCAAGCTTTGTCCAATGGATCAAAATACACGGCGCCGGCCTCGCCAATTTCAGTCACTGGCTTCCGGTATGAGGTGAAGACCGGGCACTTGCATGCCTATTCCTCGATAATGAAACAAGCAAACCCTTCGGCCAGTGAAGGAAGAATCAGCCCTTGTGCCGCAGAGTTCAAGGTCCAAAGTTGTTCGTTATTAAAACTCAAAAACCCCCTTACTCACTAACAATCTCATTGAACTGCTCCATTTTTATAGTATTTGCTTTCTTCGTGTTAATCGACAAATCCTTTTGTTCTTAGAAAATATGCAGTGTCCGAAGATAGTTTTCTGATCGGACGTGCGGGGACACCTCCGTAGAACATATATTTCTCCTTTAGACTATTAGCTGTAACAACAGCACCAGCGCCTATCACAGAATAATCAGGGATACGGCTGCCTGGAAGTAAAATGCAACTTGTTCCAATAAAGCAATAAGAACCTACTTCAACTGGCATGCAATCCTGCCGACATTCGTTAATGTCTATACTGTGGGTCAGAATCTTTGTGTGATTTCCAGCTACTGTAGAATAAGCACCGATTCGGTAGCATCTATTCGGTGGTGCCCCGAAATTGCGGCATGCTTTTCCAAAATCAGAGAGGGATAACGGTCTTTACGCTGTGAAAAAAAAGCCGACCCGGCCTCCTGGCCTCCACTTACCCAGTTCATATGGCCGACTATTGCATATTCGCCAATCCGCAGCTCTTCCAGTCTTCTCATTAGCGTCAGTGACCCAATTACAGCATGTTTACCGATTGTTACTTTACGGGCGAACAGAAAAGAAAAACCTATCTTAGCAGTGGGATGGATTTTAAAACCGAGCAAGACGTTTAGTAGGATGCGGCGGAAAGAGAAAGGCAACATAAAGCAAAAAAGTTGAATTATCAAATATCCGAATGATCTCATGAGGTTTTCTTACACCTCCCGTAAACCGGACCAAAACGAACACGTTCAAAAAAGCTGGCAGGACTGAGCAAGAATCTCCTGATACGCCAATATAAACAAAAAATGTCATCAGATTTCTTCCAGTCACGATTAAAAATTCTCCGGAATCTGATGCGGTGATATTGCCGTATTTTTTCATCTAAAATCTTTGAACCTGTAATGCTTTTTGGATGCACCCTGTAGCAACTTAAAAAATCATTCATCAAAATAAAAACTCCATCCTTATCGAACATATCGTGCCATAATTCGCCGTCCCAATTAGAATAATTCTTAACATTGAAACCTTTTGTTTTTTTCCATATGTTTTTTCGGAAAAAGGCTGAAGCCTGCATAATCTGACATGCACCATAGCCGAAAGCTTTGATGTTAAAAGTGTCACTAAAGGAGCGGCGCAATACCTCCCCGCCTTTATCTATGATTATTGTATGTCCATATATCACATCGGCAGTTGGGTTTTCACTAAATTGCTTGACAATTTTACTAAATGATCCAGGCAAGTACTCGTCATCAGAATTGAGGTAGCCAAAAACGTCTCCTGTTGCATGGGAAAAGCCCTTGTTGAGGCCGTCTGCGGGGCCTTTATCCGGCTCGAAAATGATTTTGTCGATTCGGTCCCGGTATTTTTCTATAATTTCGCGGCTGCCATCGGTAGAACCAGGGTCAACAACGATGTACTCAATATCCTCATAGTCCTGCTCAACCACCGATCTTATTGCTCTTTCGAGAAATTCAGCCTGATTATATGAGATAGTAACAATAGATATTCTCATTAAAACATCACCATTTTAACTGTTGTGTTCTCTTACCTCGCGGCGGTAATAAACGCATCATCACAACGATGCAATAGGGAATGATAAAACGTAGCTCAGCCCCAAAAGGTGAGAATAATACATGCCAAATCAAAAGAAATCCAAAAAAAACAAATAACGGAGTTAAAACTTCTTTTATGCGAATCAACATAGCCATTCCTCGAATTGGCAGAGAAAGCACCCATATCCAAAAGACAGCTCCAAGAATGCCTGCTTCAACCCATGCCCCAAAAAGATGAGAATGGGTGGGAATTAATCCCAACTCATTAGATTGGCCAGGATAATAACCCAACACACGCTTTAAATATACCAATGTGTCAGCATACCTGTAATCTTTAGCCCATGAGCCATGTCCAATAATTGGTGAATCAATAATCGCATGGATAGAGACAAGTATCTCGCTTCGTCCACCAATTAAAAGCCCTAACGCGCCATGCGCCTGTTGTTCGTAAATTTGCCTTGCCTTTTCGCCTAACATTCCTTGTTGAGCCATATATCCATATGTTTTCAGAAAAATAAAACTTGTAAAAAAAAAAGCTAAACCGATCACTACCAGATTCTTTAAAGAAAGATTAATCTTCTTGGCGTCTTTTAATACCCACAACCTCTGAAAGAAAACATATGTAGCAGTTAGAAAGCAGATCCCAGCATAAGAACGAAAACCCAAGTAAAGATTCACTGCAATAGCAAAGCTGATTATGCTAATACGCAAGAAAAACCACCTCACCTTAACACCGCAGGCCAGGATAATAAGAAGCCATGTCAATGATTCTCCAACACCAAATTTCCAAGGATAATCCTCTGCATAAATATTTGGATTGAAATAATAACAGAGAATACCACCCAACGCTAACCCAATAGCAAATAAAACTATACGTCTTCGCTTGCCGAATGTAAGGATGTAAAGCGCAGAAAAATTGATTAGTGTAATACCAATTTTGGCCCAGCCTCGCATAAAATCTGCAAATGGGGTATGCCTAATTAGGTCAGTTGCAATTTGCCCAACCAGCCATACTGACAGCATAAGTATCATCATTTTCGGCAGCGGTGTAGTTAGAAGAGTGCGGTTATTAAATGAAAGTATGGGTGAAAGACAGATTAAGATTATTTCGGTCAAAAAGAGTCTTCCAACTATTTTGAATTCTACGAATCTCATAATTGGAATGGAAATAACTAGCATGTCGACAAACCGATCTCTTATTGCTCCTGGAATGTCAAAGGGAGATCGATATCTTTGTGGAGAGATTATTTGTTCAGTATGTCCGTAATTTATAGAGTTTTGCATTATTTTTTTATGCTCACGAGTTTTATCGCGCCTATTTCCCAGTATCAATTACCTTTTTAATTTTGTTCAGGTGTTTTTACACAACCTACTGTAATTTTATTTTGGTCATAACCGGCGTAGGCCAGCCTGAATACATCTGAATTAGTTGGAAATACAGCAAATCATATTTTTCATGTTCCTGGTCTTCGAGATAGCAATTCATCTGAAACCCACCCTATCAAGCGAATACGCATAGGATGGAACCAAAGGATTATAAGAATGGTCACTGTAAATATGGCTGGAATCGTTATCATATAGCCAGCTTTAGCCTGGATAGCAGCAATAAATACTGCGCCTATTAATGACACAGTGATTAATAGTCTGCTGTCTCTCGGTAGTAAATCAATTAAGGGGACTTTGTGCTTTATGTGATAAGATAAATAAACCAGACTGCTCCCCAAAGCTAAGGAAACAACCCATGCTATAACCACTCCTATTCCTCCAAAATATACACCCAATAATAGCCCAAAGATGACGTTTAACACTGCTATAGCGATATGGCAAACTACGTTCCAGCGAAGTTCTCCGGTTCCCAAATTTGCGAAATAAGCAGGCGCATTTAGTGTATTTAAGAACCATCCAACCGCAAGTAAATTCCCAAAAATCACGAAGATCCTTTCATAGTAACCTATCCACAATTGAGAAATAAGCGGCAAGCTAACTATAATTAAGGAGTATATCGGAACAGAGATATAAAATAACAACTGATATGAAGTCCGGTATACTGATGCTATCTTTTCAGGAGCCTTCTCCATCAAATCTGCAATCGCCGGGAAAAGCACCTGATTTGCAGAAACTACAAGAGCTCGAAACTGCTGAACCATTCTGCTAGCCATCTCATAGTAACCGACCATAGACAGGCTCCCAAATTTACTCAGCAGGCCTTTCGTAACGGGATCGTATAACATTATCGCTATTGATATTGTTTGAAAATTTAGTCCATAACTCAAGATTTCTCTAAACAATTGCTTATTCCACTTACACGGAAGAATGGGAAGTTTAATATATCGTTTTAAAACTAACCACGAAGTTATCAGAGTTACTGACATCTGCGCCACTCTTGCGTAAGCCACACCCATTAATCCATAAGACGGAGCTAATATAACGCAAAAAATTAGATTCAAGATTGAGCTGCATGTTAATATGATGCTACGAAGATCAATTCGCTGAAAACCGTCTAAAGCAGACTGAAATACGGAAACGATCATCATCAACCAGATAGAAAATAGAGCATAGGGCAAAATATCGAGCGCCAATGGTAGCGAATCGCTTGGCACTACAAAACTTAGGATTTTTGTGAACGCCGGATATGTTATCAGCAGAAGAATACCTACGAAACCGCTTAATGAGATAACCGCTGTTTGAATTACATTTGAAGCATTTTGATTCTCTCTGAGGGCAGTATATTTTGCAACAAATTTTACAACACTACCTGAAAGACCAAAATTTGCGATTTGACTTACTGATGAAGTTGCCAGAACTATCGACCAGATTCCTAATTGTTTTGCGCCAATTGTAACTAAAAGGAACTTATACAAAAGAAAAATTGCAATGCCAATTAGTACTATCTGGCACACTGACATAGCTGCATTTATGAGAACCTGTCTTTTTTTCATCATGAACTCTTAAAGGTTACGGCTACAAGGCCCCTCGCTGATACCCAGTTCGGCAGAAGATCCAGCAACTCTTTATGCGTCCTTACATATTTTCCACCAAAGCCGTGTGACCGAAACCACTGTGAATAATGGGGACGTCTATGATTTTATGCGTTTACTTTTGGATTTTTGGGACACCCCAGTACCATCTTCCGGAGCTACAGGACAGGCGGGCCATGGGTGGGCCAGTGATCAAAAACTATGGCGATCATCTCAAAATGAGCCTCTTAAAAGGCTGAAATGCAGGTTGATCATCGGCCGTTGTGCTTATTTAAAAATAAAATTACTCTAATTTCCACCTCCGCATCTAAAAAAAATTGACAAAACCTTAAAATCGGTAATCCAGCCAATTTTTCAAAGGTCTCAGGTCTCTGCTTTGAGTTGATCTAGTGTGCTGAAGTGGCCAACTAAGACCATGCTCATTGCGTTTTCTTTTATTATTTTATCTACAAAATCGCTTCGAATTCGCGGCCGATGACCTGCCAACTAAACTGTTCGTCGAATATTTGGCGTGCAGAGGCGCACAACTCACGCCAATCATCCGGCCTTTCAATAAACATGATGATTTTCTCCGCATATTTTGTACCTTTTTCTTCTGGATCAAAAAGCACACCTGTTTTCCCATCGACGACAACGGACGGAACACCACCTGTACGCGTAGCAAGTGAAGGAAGACCAAAACCCGCCGCCTCCACAAAAACAATCCCGAGCGCCTCGGCTTTGGTTGGCAGAATAAGAAAGTGATGTGAACGGAAGAGTTCTTGCATCACCTCAATACCACTTAAAGTTGAATAATCTACAAAACCTACGCAATTGACACCATCTTGCTCAGGAATGGCAAACATAGACACGCCGACGACGGTCATCGTCGCATGCACGTCTTGCCGCCTCAGTTCAGCTACCGCCTGCAGTGCGATCTCCCCACCTTTCCTCTGCCAATCGATACCAACAAAGAGGAGGCGACAGCATGCCCGGCTTAACGGTGGTCGCTCGTCGAGCGACGTTGTGAGTACTTGCGGAACAGGCAGATTCGGCCCGAAGGGACGCACGTTGACTTTTCCCTCGTCAACATTATAGTTCTTTATAACATACTCGGCGCTCCATGATGATGCATAAAAGGCGCGTGTACAAAGGTCTAGAGCTTTTTGCTCCTGTAACACCGAGGTTTGGCCGTGGCTATCCGCAAGGTTCCAAATATTGCTGCTGTAGTACCCAATCATCTGATCGACAACGGCATCCGTCCAATAGACAAGCGGTAGATCAGTATCAAGGGCAGCGATTGGAATAGTACTATCTGCAATAGCAAGATCGTAACTCTTTTGATGAAGCTGCCGTCGGATCTGGTATGCAAACATTTTCCCCATCAGCGGTTCACGTAGAGGCTGGTAGGAAGAACCCATGAGGCAGTAGAAAGCCTTCTTGGGTGCAAATATTATCTTTGGCCAAGTCGAAAGAGGGCCGACACATGTTACTTTATGACCCAGGCGCCGTAACTCGCGAACGGTCGAGAAAGGGATGGAAGACCAATATCGAACAGACCTGGGATCCCCGATAGAAATGTAGGCAATTTTAAGCGCCATGCGCATTTTCTCCATCCATCATTCCAATTCCATCCATTTTTGTGACCGATACAAATAACTGAAACCTATTTCACATGTTCGATTTAACAACACGCCCTAAGTACGTTGGCTATCTCCTCAAGACCTTTGCACAACCTAGCCAAAATCCTCCAAATTGACAATTTTGGCCTAAGTTGTGCCTAATAAAACAGTTAAAAACCAGCTATAAAATTCTCCAAAAATAGTTTAAAATGTTGATTTAACTTTATTTTCATGTATTTTTGTGCTATCACGGACTTCCGGGACGCCCCTAATATTATAAGTTTCTCATTTCTTTGGGACTTCAAGGACGCCCCTAATATTATAAGTTTCTCATTTCTTTAGATCTTATTTGACAGGATTAACCCCGGTTAAATGCGCCCCAGGGAGGAATCAACGGGACGTCTATGATTTTATGCGTTTTGCTCAATTCGTTAAAAGGGAAAAGCATGGAGCCTCTTGCAGAAACAAAATAAATTTGAATTATTTTGATCAGTAGAGGAATAATTATGGTAAAGAAGCTGTCGCTATGATATATTATAACTAATTAATTTTGCGAAATAATTAGTTGAAACAAGGAGACAGCTTCATGAAAAAAGTATCACAGATTTGGTTTAATATCCAAGGATTTCTTTTCCCTTTTATAGAAAAGGAAATTCAGGAACCTCTTACTGAAAAGTTAAAGCAACTGGTGGCGACCCTGGAATTAATACGGATTGAAGATTTTATTCATATTCCGGAGTATTGGCATGGACAATCTCCCAAGAATCGCAAGCCTTTAGCGAGGTCATTTGTAGCAAAAGCGGTTTACAACATGGCTACTACACGGGAATTAATCGACAGGTTGAAAACCACGCCTGCGCTACGAAGAATATGCGGGTGGGAAAGAGCAAGGCAAATTCCTCACGAGTCATCTTTTTCGCGGGCCTTTGCAGAATTTGCCAAAAACGGCATAGCCCAGATTGTGCATGAAAGTTGTGTTAAGCAACATTTAGGAGATCACATAGTTGGCCATATTTCGCGGGATTCTACAGCAATTGAGGCCCGGGAAAAACCTCAAAAAAAGAATAAACTTGCAGCTAAATCCAGTGCACAAAAGCCAAAGCGCAAGCGAGGCCGTCCCAGGAAAGGAGAGCGGCGAGTAAAAGAACCCACGCGTCTTGAACAGCAGCAGTCAATGACTACAGAAGAAATGTTAAAAGACTTGCCGCAGGGTTGTGATGTCGGTACAAAGAAAAGCAGCAAAGGCTACAAGAAAACCTGGATTGGATATAAATTGCATATTGATGCCGCAGACGGTCATATTCCAGTAAGCTGTGTTTTGACCTCGGCATCCGTACATGACAGTCAGGTGGCATTACCTCTGGCAGAGCTGACGAATCAAAGAGTGACAAGCCTGTATGATCTGATGGATTCTGCGTATGATGCACCAATTATCAAGGAGCACAGTAAATCTTTGGGCCATGTTCCCGTAATTGATATCAACCCCCGCAGTAACAAAAAACTGAAAGAAGAGCTAAAAGCGGAAGGTCAACGGGCTGATCTTATAAACTTTGAACGACCTGAAGATATACGTTACAATGAAAGATCAAATGTTGAAAGAGTCAATGGCCGGCTAAAGGATGAATTTGGTGGCAAGATGGTTCGTGTTCGAGGTAGCGCCAAAGTTATGGCTCATTTAATGTTCGGGATATTGGCCTTGACAGCGGATCAACTGCTTCGTTTTGTCACATAGGTTCTCGTCAGGCACATAACCTACAATAAGCAGACCATGAAAATAGGGTTAAGGGATAAGTATGCGCTGAAAACGGCAAAACTTAGTGGAATTAAGAAATAACTGCCCAAAGAGCTCTAAATAATGGCAAATGCAACAATTATTCCTAATGCTGATGGATGTTTCTGCAAGAGGCTCCATGGATTACATGTTGCGGGTTCAACGTTCAAAAATTTGAAAAAAATCCGCGTCGCGAGTTGTGTGCCACGTATTTCGGATCATTATGATTTCTGTTTTCTGCTCCAATTAAATGATCAGTGGGAGTCCGGAATGCTCGATACTGATATATTCCATGAATTATTTCTCGAAGACATCTCCAGGCAGATCAAACTTGTCAATCATATCACCAAGTGCATATGACAAAATAAGTGTCTTCTTACCATGAGATTTCACCGGATAGGACTTACGAGTTTCAGGGTCATTAAATTTCGGATGTCTGCCTTTTCCGGTTACCTAAATGATGCCATAATTTTTAAGAATCCTTATGTCTTTTCTAAGTTCCAGTGGTTTAGGCATGGCTAATTTCGGCGGGTGAACGTTCCATATTCTTATAGGAAATCGATCTTAATGATTTTCTCAGAGAACGTTTCATTTCTCCAACGGAATGTTTTGTTTCCTGCTCATTGAACATCCTCCAATACTTACTGTGTGCAGAATCATAAATGGTATGGATGGCATCATTTTCTATTGCTGTCAAAATATACTCTTTAACGGACCCTGCCAATGAATTTAACGCATCTTGGACATCCGCACTGTGGGAAGAAACCGTAAAATTTAAACAACGCGCTACAACAACATCATTCTCTTGGGTTAACAAAACATGGAGTTCCGGACTTTCCCAAATATCTCCTATTTTTATCCTTATTCTTTCAGCTTTAATACTTTTCATTAGTGCCCCCTAAAACATGGGCTTGGAATCAACCAAAACTACCTCGTTCTTTTTTGATAAGTGGGTTTATTTGGATTTAAACTATCACAGGCTTAAAATAATTGCAATGGGATCTTCGGGACGTTGTGGACTAATTGGACTTATTTCTTTTGTAACCGTTCAGGGGTTCCCCGATTGTCGGTTATCAGGGATCCCCGGTGAAATGGGCATCGCCCTTCACTATCGTGAATTTCATGGAGATTTAGGGGACATCCTATAAATAAGTAAATAACTCGCTGCTGAGGGGTTCATTAAATTGTCTTTCTCTGTGGGCTCCGTGTGCTCTGTGAGATATTGTTGTGCAAGGGTTAGGCTCATATAGCTCCGCCTTGTCGATTACATTATGTGACTGTGCGCAATGAATAGGTTGAGTTTTTACTGAAATTAAGGCGATATAGATTTCAAGAAAATGTTTTTGGGGCTTTCGGGTTGCCATCTTCGAAGAAAATTTTCCTGTACGGCTCCAAGAAACTGGAAACTCGAAACTATATCGCTTGAGAAAAGTTACACTAAAAAATCATGGTTGTCGGTCGGTGTTTGTATGATAGTTTTGTAGTACTTTAGCAGTTTATTTTGTAGGTGTTTGCTCTACAGAGCTTAGGATTGTTGGCTGATGATTGCTGATTGTTGATTAAAAGGCAAAGCTATTGAAGAGTGAAAATTGTCGCCCCAGTTAAATTCGCTGGGTTTGTTCCTATCAGTTTCCTGATGAAACTACCAAAGCTAAATCCACCTGGAGGCGGGAAAAAACAGGGGCGCTACTAATCTGATTCATGTAGAGGTATTTTTTTAATTCTCATGGCTTTTTCTGTAATTGTTGCCATTGCTCCATTTTCCAACTGCTGTCCAATTCTTGACCATATTTTCTCAACAAGTTCAGCGAGTTCTGGGCCTCTAAGCCCTTCTTGTCTAATTCTGACAACAGAAGGCGAATTTAAATTCTCAACCGCCAGAATGGCATGAAAATCAGAATCCAGCGTGATAACGATTCGTTGTTCATCCCGAGCATACTCAAGTATTTGCCTATCTGTAGCCCTGCTCATTCCGATTTCTCCGGTGTGTTGTATATCCCAGCCTTTATTGCGTAATATTTCGGCTGATGAGCGAGGAAGGCCTTGGTCCAAAAGTAGCTTCATCAGGCGGCTTCCACTGGTATGATCTGAGTATCGAGATTTCTAGCGGCAAAGGTCAATGCCTGACAGATATCCTCTTTCTCTAACTCAGGATATTCAGCCTGTAGATCCTTCCAATCGGGATACAAAGCAACGGCTTCAACTACTCTTCGTACGGTCAATCGCAAACCCCGCACACATGGTTGTCCGTTCATTACTTCTGGATTGGCTGTTATTCTATCGAATTTTGTAGGCATGATTACCTCCTCCCAAGGGGAAGGGACGTTATATTATGGGGGCCATTTTCACTTTATTGAAAATATTGGTACACATTTTTTCCTTTGTCAAGCAGATTCCTTTCGCGATCAAGCAGGCACGTAATGGGGGACATCGTGCAGAACGTGCACAACTTCATAATAGTTGATTGTTGATAGATGACGGTCTCGTAAAAAGTCCGAAAAATGGCATTTTATTCATTTCGCCATTAATTATTTCAATAGGTTATAAGGACGATTTTTGAATATTTTGACTTTTTACGAATGCATCATAGATAGATCAATTGAAAATGTTGATTGAAAATTGATTACCCATAAAATATAGTATCTTACAAATGACTTATAACTTCATCAACCAAATCAAATATATCTGGCAACACAACTTCATAGATTGTTCCATCGCTTGAATATTTATGCTCATTGAAACCTAAGACGGGCCTGTGTGCGGCATTATCATACCTGAAAATCAGTCGACCAGTTCTATCCTGATATTGATAAGCATAACTCACCCTATCGTTGCATAAACAACACATCAGATTATACAAATGAACTACCCCGCAGCAGAGCTGCGAGGTATCAAAATGAATTTTTATCTTATTAACCCCGATGCAGAGCATCGAGGAATTCTTTTGATTAAACGTCTTGAACAAAGGATTTGTGTTGATTGGAGTAACAATTGTAAGATCTAACCGTGAGTGGCATCCAGTGAAAACACCTTTTTTGCTGTGTTGTTTCAAGAAATGGGCAGCAATGGACCAACTTCAAACCTGCCGATTGCATGAGAAGGGCCATTTCCTGATAAACATAAAGCGCATGACGTAGTTTTCTTGGATTTGCTTGATGATTTTCCCGTTGCGATTAACGGAGATATCATAACGTACAGTAACGGTTTGGCTTATAGTATCGAGAAAAGGGGTGACCTCCCTCACAATTGTATCCCGACCATTTTGGTATTGGTGACGCCTTTTTTCAGGTTTTTGGGATATTTTTGTTTGCATTTTTAATTTCCGGAAGAAATTGAAAATACCAAATCGCTTTGCAAAGGGGGCTGAAAGCTGAAAGGGTTAATTCTTATGGCGAACAATCTTTGGCAAACGGAAAAGATGGGATTGGGGCATTTAGGGGAGATCACGCCTCGGATACCCAATTTTCACATTTAAGCTTTGGGATTCTCGAAAATTCTTTGATGTTGTTTGAAATAATTGTTAGATCCAGACTCAAGGCATGGGCGGCTATCAGCGTGTCAAGGGGGCCGATTGTCTGGCCTTTGGATTCCAGAAATGTCCTAATTTCCCCATAACATACAACCACATCCCTGCCATGAAAAGGCAGGATGATCAACGGCAGTAGAAATTCATCAAGCGCCTCTTGATTTCTGTTTTTATGCCTGCTTTTTGCAATGCCATACTGGAGTTCTGCGTGTGTTATTGAAGAGATCCCAAATTCATGAACGGGATATTGCTCAAATTTTCTCAATACGCGCTTTGGTTTTTCATTGATGACGTATATGCAAATATTTGTGTCTAAGAGGTATTTCATTGGAACATGGGCTCTCGTTTCTGGTCTTCTATCGGTTGATTTCTCTCGATTTTAAAATCTTTCTCGAAATGGTTCAGGCTTTCAAAAAGAGATTCCCATGACTTTTCTTTAGGTAATAAAACAATTGCCTCACCTTGTTTTTTGATATACACTTCACTTCCTGACATTCTGAATTCCTTTGGCAATCTGACGGCCTGGCTTTGCCCATTCTTAAACAATTTTGCTGTTTTCATTGTTGCCCTCCATCTTAAATATATACTATAAATATATATTTGTAATGCTGTTTGTCAAGAGAAAAGTGATGGTCAGAGTGCAGAAGGATTTTAAGCTCATGAAACAATGGGGACACTCTATGATTTTATGCGTTTAGTTTTGGGTTTTTGGAACACCCCAGTACCATCTGCCGGAGCTACGGGGCAGGCAGATTTTCGCAGATGAACGCGGATTGCAGATATACCCTGGATACTGGATGCTTGACGCTGGATGTCAGGATTGAAAATTGGCTATTGAATATTGTAACCAAGGACATTCTTGATTTGTAACTTTGCAGTAGTTTACTTCACATTTCACTATATTTAGAGTATTATATTTTTTGAAGTAACTCAAAGTATTTTTCTGCTCAACCCGATTATACGCATATTGTTCCGGATAACGAAGATCGGCACTTCTTTGTATTTCGGTATGATTACAGGTCTGACAGCTCCAGGATAATGATAAGTAATATGATCGCCTTTTGTTCGAACGTACACGCATCCGGCCATTTCAAAGATTTTGATCTGAATTTGATAATGGGTCGGCTTTATCTTCATTAGACAGGGACTTCGATAGGTGTAAACCCAACCAACTCTTTGCGTGCACTCAATATGTTAGCATCGACTTCTTCCAGCCCATAATCTTCAAGAAACTGTTCAAATGTTCCCATCTTTCTGGTTTCTTCAATATTTATGATTATAGCCTCCATGAGATTTTTCTTTGCTTGCTGAACATCTTCCCCACAGGAAGCAATATCCAATTCAGGACAATATGAAACATACATATTACCCTCTTTCCATATCTCCTCTGTCAATCTTATTTTCATATTCTTACCTCCCGACTCAGGTGAAGAGCGAATGATAATTGAATGCTTTTATAATATTTTTCTCATATGTTACCGTTTTTGTCAATTTATACTTTAAAGAATCAAACGTCCATTGCTTTATAAGTTTCTATGATGAATCGGTGTCAAAGCTGGAATTGTGAATTACCATCAGTCACCATATAGGGTGATCATAGGAATGTTGATGCAGAATGATCAAACAAGAGAGAGTCCGGCAATAGCATTAAATGTTAGGGGGCATATGCGGGACGTTAATGCAGAAGGTGCACAGTTCCACTTTCACTGTTGCATGCGCTCCTTCTCACAACCTTCTTAGAATACATGATCTTGGGGACGTTTTTTAGTTTTGCAGGAATAACGGTGCTATGAAAGTTTTGGCGAAATATTGATCAAACAAGAGAAAGTCCTGCAATAGCCTTAAAATGTATATCTTTTGTAAACAACTTTAAACCATTCTGAAATGCCACAGCAGCAATCCAGATGTCATTTGTAGGCACAGGCCTTCCGATCTCTCTCAAATTATTAAGGATTTCGGCATAGAATTCGGATGTATCTTCATCCACGGAATGAACAACAACCCTGGGACTGTCTATAAATATCCCAAGTTCTTCCCTGTTCTTCTGTTCCCTTCCTCCCCCTTTAAAACCAGAAAGCAGTTCGCCAATGCTGATCACAGAAATCCCGATTTGTTCAGATTTCTTAAGTACCTCAACAACTCCATCATCTCCTTTAAGGGCATATGAATAAATATTCGTATCAATCAACAACCGTCTCATTTCCACAATTCCCTGTCAATTTTTCTTTGGCTGTCAATAATACTCTGAATCTTATCGAATTCAGCATCAGTCCATATTCCAAAAAGATGATCCAGATCATTATACTTTTTTGTATATTTTTTCTTCTTCTGCATACCGATATTCTGTTTAATCATATCTAAAACCAATTGATTCACGCTTTTCTTTTCATTCTTAGCAACCTGTTTTAGCTTTGATGATACAGAAGAATCTATACCTCGAATTGTAATTGCTTTCATGGTGTTATCTCTTTTACTGTGATATCATTAATTGCTATCTTTATGACATTACAATATGACTGCTTTTTGAATTTGTCAATCTAAAAATAATTTAGCGCAAAGATTATGTATGTTCGTAGGGTTTATGCGGGTTATATGGTGAGACCGTTGCAAAACACCCCCTCTTGCCTAATTTCTGCGCCTGCTCCGCTTGCCCGATGAAACCTTTCACTTGTTTCATCGGGGTGAAATGTTTACCCCGTTGAATGCTCAGCCTATTTAACTGGGGCGTAGCCTATTCCTCTGGGGGTCAGGCTCAAATGTTAACCCGCCACCGAACTTCGGCGGGTTAACATTTTCGCGTTGACTCGGGGCGTCCATGCCCCTCGCTCTTACGAGCAGCTTTGCAACTCTCCAATTCTGCTATCCTGCAGAATTTTCCTTGGACTTGAACCCCGGTTAAATATTAAATACGGATTTAACTGGGCATGCAAAATTGAACGTTTTTCAAAGAACTCGTTTCTATAATACTTTCTACTTTTTAACAGTGACCGTTTTCCGTGTGGAATCGGCAGCCCCGCCGTCATCGGTAACCGTGAGGGTAATTGTGTAGGTCCCTGATCTCCGATACCGGTGTCTGGTATTTTGTGCAGTGCTGGTTCTGCCGTCACCAAAATCCCAGACCCAGGACACAATGGTTCCGTCGCTGTCGGTGCTGCGGTCGGTGAGCGTCACCTTTAATTTAGTGCTCACAAAACTGTAATCGGCAGCAGGCGGATTATTTTCCGGAGCCGGAGGTTCATTTATCTCCGGAGCGATGTAAACCGAACAATCGGCAGTGCTCTGAAGCCCGCCGGCATCCGTTACCGTTAACCTGAAGGATAGATTACTGCCATATTGGTCGGTTTCAGGAGCAGTAAAAATCGTTACCGCGGATCCGGAGTCGGACAAGGTGACAGGAGCACCCCCCACCTGAGTCCACTGATATGAAACAATACCGTCATCGGCATCTGTTGATCCAGACCCGTCCAATGAAACTGTCGTCCCTGAATCGACCTCTATATATTCTTCAGCGACCACTGCGATGGGCGGCGCGTTTTGCCAGCTGATATTGACAATGCTTGAGTCCGTATCCTGCATGCCGCCCATGTTTAACCGTTAAATTGAAGGTCAGGGACGCTCCCTCCGGTCCCACATTCGGTGCCGTAAAACTGGGCTGAGAATAAGCCGGGTCTAAAAGAGCGACCGCTGGACCGCTGATTTGAGTCCACAAGTAGGCGGTAATGCCGTCATCAATATCCAGAGAAGAAGATCCATCCAGGGTAACAACACTCCCCGTATCCACCGTCTGGTCTGTTCCGGCGTTAGCTTCAGGTGACTCATTTTACCAGATGACATTCACGACACATGTATCCATATTCTCAAGTCCGCCGTGATCGACAACGGTTAGTTCAAAGGTCAAAGAAACGCCCGTTGTTTCAACACCAGGCGCTGTAAACGTTGCCTGCTGGCTATTGGGGTCCGAAAGGGTAACCGGAGTTCCGCCGGTTTGGACCCAATGATACGAAGCAATACCGTCATCCGGATCTGTTGAATTTGATCCGTTCAGGGTGACGAGCTGGCCGGCATCAGTTACGATTATCTTATCGATTAAAAGGTTTCTGTCTTCAGGTGAATTATAATAGTCGTTTGTAAAGGCGATCGCGACCTCATGCGTCCCTGACGTAACGTATGCTTCGATCGTGTATACAGTCCAATTCGAGGAGTCCACAGTGACAGTTCCCACATTTGTCTGATCTATCCGCACCTCCATTATTGGCCAAGCTCCTCCAGCAAAACTACCCTTGGCTGTCACATCGAACGTATAAGTCCCTTCCGTTTGGAAATTAACATCATCTGCGATATACCCGTTTGACCAGATGTTCCATCCGTCTGTTGTCGATCCACCAGTGGTCTTGATCGGCATGTCTTCCGCTTCAAGAGTGACGAGCTGGCCGGCATCAGTTGTCTGATCCTGGCCAGCATTTGCAATCGGCGGTTCATTGTTCCCAGATTCCGTTACGATTATCTTATCTATTAAAAGGTTTCTGTCTTCAGGTGAATTATAATAGTCGTTTGTAAAGGCGATCGCGACCTCATGCATCCCTGACGTAACGTATGCTTCAATCGTGTATACAGTCCAATTCGAGGAGTCTACAGTGACAGTTGCCACATTCGTCTGATCTATCCGCACCTCCATTATTGGCCAAGCTCCTCCGGCAAAACTACCCTTGGCTGTCACATCGAACGTATAAGTCCCTTCCGTTTGGAAATTAACATCATCTGCGATATACCCGTTTGACCAGATGTTCCATCCGTCTGTTGTCGATCCACCAGTGGTCTTGATCGGCATGTCTTCCGCCTCAATGATTTTCTCTCCACCAGACCCAGATGTTTGTGCAAGACAGACTTCGTTGGAATCGCCGCTTTCGAATCCTTCGGAATCGAATGCCCTTGCAACAAAATAGTAGGTCTTGGTGTCATCCAGGTCATAAATTGTGCACATTGCACCTGTGCCTTCCCAGGACGGATTAGTGTAATCGTATGATTGACCGTCCTCGCGTAAAAATACTCTGTAGCCGGCCAAATCAGGCTCGCTGTTGGGACTCCACTCCAGCGTCACCTGACCGGGTTGATCACCACCAGAAGATGGATTAACAACAATGGTGCAAATATCCGTTCCTTGAAGACCGCTGTTATCAGTAACTGTCAAGCTAAATGTCAATATATCTCCATCCGGACCGACATCGGGCGCTGTAAAAGTTGGTTGTGCTGATGTTGGATCGGATAATGTCACTGGGGTACCGCTGATCTGGGTCCACTGATATGAAACAATCTCACCATCAGGATCTGTTGAATTAGAGTTCAGGGTTACAATCTGGCCATAATCGACAGTCTGATCTGATCCGGCATCTGGTATTGGCGTCTGAGTGATGTAAACCAAACAATTGGCTGTGCTCTGAAGCCCTCCAGCGTCCGTTACCATCAACTGAAAAGTCAGATTGCTGCCTTGCTGGTCTGTTTCAGGCACAGCAAAGGTCGTTACGGCTAATATGGGGTCGGACAGGGTGACAGGCGTACCGTCAACCTGGGTCCAAAGATATGAGGCAACACCGTCATCAGCATCTGTTGATTCAGACCCATCCAACGTCACTGTCGCCCCTGTGTTGGCCTCTATGTATTCTTCAGCAACTATTGCTGTTGGCGGTTCGTTTTGCCAACTGATATTGACGATACACGAGTCTGTATCCTGCAAGCCGCCGGCATCGGTTACGGTTAGATTAAAGGTAAGGGAAGCACCGTCCGGCCCCACGTTCGGCGCCGTAAACGTCGGCTGGGATGACGTCGGGTTTGAAAGGGTAACCGTTGGCCCGCTGTTTTGAGTCCACGAGTAAACGTCAATGCCGTCATCAATATCCAAAGAAGAAGATCCGTCCAGGGTAACAACACCCCCCTCATTTACAGTCTTGTCAGTCCCTGCGTCAGCCTGGGGCGGCTCGTTCAGCCAGGTAACATTTACAACACACGAATCCGTGCTTTCAAGCCCGCTTTGATCAACAACTGTCAATTCAAAGATTAGAGAAGCGCCCCCCTCATCAACATCAGGCGCTGTAAACGTTGCCTGCTGGCTATTGGGGTCCGAAAGGGTAACCGATCCGCCGGTTTGGACCCAATGATACGAGGCAATACCGTCATCCGGATCCGTTGAATTTGATCCGTTCAGAGCAATAAGCTGGCCTTCATCAACGGTCTGATCCGGGCCGGCATGGGCAGTCGGCGGCTGATTAGCCGGTGTTCCCGCAGGTTCAAGACGCACCTCGTTGGAATCGCCACTTTCGAATCCTTCGGAATCGAATGCCCTTGCAACAAAATAGTAGGTCTTGGTGTCATCCAGGTCATAAATTGTGCACGTTGCACCTGTGCCTTCCCAGGACAGATTAGTGTAATCGTATGATTGACCGTCCTCGCGTAAAAATACTCTGTAGCCGGCCAAATCAGGCTCGCTGTTGGGACTCCACTCCAGCGTCACCTGACCGGGTTGATCACCACCAGAAGATGGATTAACAACAATGGTGCAAATATCCGTTCCTTGAAGACCGCTGTTATCAGTAACTGTCAAGCTAAATGTCAATATATCTCCATCCGGACCGACATCGGGCGCTGTAAAAGTTGGTTGTGCTGATGTTGGATCGGATAATGTCACTGGGGTACCGCTGATCTGGGTCCACTGATATGAAACAATCTCACCATCAGGATCTGTTGAATTAGAGTTCAGGGTTACAATCTGGCCATAATCGACAGTCTGATCTGATCCGGCATCTGGTATTGGCGTCTGAGTGATGTAAACCAAACAATTGGCTGTGCTCTGAAGCCCTCCAGCGTCCGTTACCATCAACTGAAAAGTCAGATTGCTGCCTTGCTGGTCTGTTTCAGGCACAGCAAAGGTCGTTACGGCTAATATGGGGTCGGACAGGGTGACAGGCGTACCGTCAACCTGGGTCCAAAGATATGAGGCAACACCGTCATCAGCATCTGTTGATTCAGACCCATCCAACGTCACTGTCGCCCCTGTGTTGGCCTCTATGTATTCTTCAGCAACTATTGCTGTTGGCGGTTCGTTTTGCCAACTGATATTGACGATACACGAGTCTGTATCCTGCAAGCCGCCGGCATCGGTTACGGTTAGATTAAAGGTAAGGGAAGCACCGTCCGGCCCCACGTTCGGCGCCGTAAACGTCGGCTGGGATGACGTCGGGTTTGAAAGGGTAACCGTTGGCCCGCTGTTTTGAGTCCACGAGTAAACGTCAATGCCGTCATCAATATCCAAAGAAGAAGATCCGTCCAGGGTAACAACACCCCCCTCATTTACAGTCTTGTCAGTCCCTGCGTCAGCCTGGGGCGGCTCGTTCAGCCAGGTAACATTTACAACACACGAATCCGTGCTTTCAAGCCCGCTTTGATCAACAACTGTCAATTCAAAGATTAGAGAAGCGCCCCCCTCATCAACATCAGGCGCTGTAAACGTTGCCTGCTGGCTATTGGGGTCCGAAAGGGTAACCGATCCGCCGGTTTGGACCCAATGATACGAGGCAATACCGTCATCCGGATCCGTTGAATTTGATCCGTTCAGAGCAATAAGCTGGCCTTCATCAACGGTCTGATCCGGGCCGGCATGGGCAGTCGGCGGCTGATTGTCCCCTAGCGGTTCCAGTTCAATTTTATCCAACCGGGTTCCATCTTCTCTTAAATAGATCGTAATTACATTTATTCCCGCCTCCAGCATTACTTTAACCGGGTCCGCATTATAACGGTCGTTCACGTAATCTGTTTGATAACTCGTATTTTGAAAAACATCCCACAAATAGCCTGCTGTCGGACTGCCATTGACCTTCACCCAGAAAGAGTCACTGCCTGCACTATCGGAATAAACCCAACCTTTGATCTGATATAACCCAGCATTCAAAACAGTAAAGGTATATTCAATCTTATGGGCTTCATCAGGTCCATCGCCTCTTGCTCCAAATCCATCGAGCACCTGAACGTATTGTCCATTGCTTGCCGCAGAATCACTTGCCGTTTCAAAAGCACCATATAGGATACCATTTTCGGCTTCCTGTACTAAACCTGATGTAAGACACACCTCGTTGGAATCGCCACTTTCGAATCCTTCGGAGTCAAATGCTCTTGCCACAAAATAATGCGTCTTGGTGTCATCAATATTATAAATTGTCGCCGTCGCTTCTGTGCCTTCCCAGGACGGATTGGTGTAATCGTATAATTGACCGTCCTCGCGGGCAAAAACAGTGTAGCCCGCCAGGTCGGGTTCACTATTGGGACTCCACTCCAGCGTCACCTGAGTCGCCGCTGAAGTATTGGGTATGAAAAAAAACATGAAGCTGAATATAAAAAGAACAAAGCATGGTATAAAAATATAATTGAATCGGTATGTTTTAAAAATGGCCATGAAGAACCCCTTTCTCTCTGAGCTTGATAACTGATAGAGAGAAAGGGGCCTGAATGGCCTGCCGCGCCATGCCTTTTGTCGTGCGCGGACTCAGTTCTACATTTTTTCGGCAACCCGGCTGTCATGGCTTTTTAAGCGTTAGACCCGTGGTTTTGCGTCCCCGCCTTTCAGCGGGTTTGCCCTTTCGCTCTGTAGTTGTATCAAGTATGGTTTTATTGATTTAAAAGATCACTTGAGTTTTCGTACTCGATACACTATAGAGCAAGGTGCATGCCAGGACCGATCCTGTATTTTTAACCTAACGATTTAATTGTTAATTTTTACATCGCCCTCCGAAAGAAATTAAAAATTAAAAGGAATTAAAAACATTTTCGGGTTATAACACCCTATACTAAAAACATGACATAGCATTTAACTATTTGATAATATTACAGATAGCTTGTTCGGGTGCTAAAGCCCGATATGCGGAAGTTATTTACTGACAATCTTCATGCCCAAAATCTGCATGTTTTTTTTCGAAAAATATTTTTTAAACGTGAAAAAAGATTGGTTATCTGGGATTGGTGGGACCTCTGGGGACATCCATTAAACCTTTGAAAAGCCTCTCGGGCAAGTCGACTTTAACTTATCAATACCCTTTCTGATCATGAATTCGCATAGATGTTGGAGGAACATTCTCTTTCATGTTTTCTTCATCCTGGTTTTCTTTGATTTCCTCTTTATCTTGTTTTTCAACATAGAGCATTGCTTCGGTTCCTTTTCTCATCCTTTTCGCCGAATTTTTATCCACTTTCACAACTGCTTCAGAAGCTTCAGAGCTATGAACCGTTCCACAGACAAGCTTTTCTTCCGAAGATATAATAAAGCATACTGTGGCGCCCACAATAAACCCATCATCCACACCGCCATTAATATGGACACGCCCTTTACTTTTATTCACCCAAGAAATTTGTGCTGCCATAGCCATGCCCGCAAAACAGATGGCGGCGAATACGATAATTATCTGCGTAACGAGAAATACTTTTATTTTATTCATTGAGACCTCCTGTTTAAACTAGTTTTTGATTATGAGAGACCTTTGTACTCCCTATTTGTCTGCTCGCTTATTGTCTCAAAATCTGTATATCATGAATCCAAGAAATTTTTCAAGAGCATCTAAGACCTGTTGTAGCTCCGCTCCCTTGATTACATTGGAATATTCTTGCAGCCATCTGTAATCATTATTAAAGACAAACCTTAATCCGGTTTGATAGGTTTTAATTAAAGAAAATTTAAGTTACCTGGCTTCAAAATTTTCGTTAATAAATTGTTATTATGTTTTCCTGTTTATATACTTTACTTGATATGCCATTTCAAGATTTTGCTAAGCATTTAATTCTAGTTACAAAAATTGACGTCGATTATCAATCCATGGTAGCGTATAATCATAAGGTTTTAAAGAGGTAAAGCCATGTTGCTGAAAAATTTAAACCCGGCGGTGTCCAAATACTGGCTTATTGCTCTGGCAGGACTGATATGGAGTATGGTTGGAATAATGCTCTGTCGTCTGGCCTATATCTGGCTGGCGTCCGTGAATTTGAGTTTGGGGTTGCCCTTGGGATTAATGGGCATTATTTCAGCGTTGGCAGTTTATGGTTACGGCTTTTCAAAAATCGCGCTTAGAAATATCCACCGGCTCTGTCTGCTTTCGGACAAATCCTGCATCTTTGCCTTTCAGGCCTGGAAAAGTTATCTGATTATTATCTTTATGATTACGCTCGGCATGGTATTGCGCAACTCACCAATCCTGAGACACTTTCTCGCCGTCATCTATGCAGCCATAGGGGGTGCATTGTTTGTTTCAAGCTTTCACTTTTACCGGTGTATCTGGCGGGTAAAAATCCTGAAGCAGCCCTGTTGGCCATATAACGATAATAAAAGATGAACATTCAACATATTAAAAAATGAACGTCCAACGTCGAATAATGATGTCGCTCCGCTCCTGTAATTATTTTGAAGTTTTACGTTCGATGTTCATTATTTTAAATTTTAGCTATCCTATGGGCCTCCCTTAATTCTATCCATTAAATTCTTACCTTTGTTTTTGTCTTTAATTCATCATTGGACGTTGGACGTTCAATGTTCGATGTTCATTTGTTTTTGTCTTTAATTCATCATTGAACGTCCAACGTCGAATATTAAAAATACTGAACATCGAACATCCAACGCTGAACATCGAATAACGATGTCGCTTCGCTCCCCAATTGAATTTTGTTTATTTTTAAAAATCCTTTGTCAAACCTTGAATGACTATTTCCTTTTCTTTTCAGCCCTCCGGGGCGTAGGCCCCTACGGGCCGGAGGCCGTTTTGATGCTGGTAATAAAAATCTTAATCAATTTTTCTGTTTGTTCATATTTTTCCATTCAACATTTTTACCTCGTGAAACTTTTTATCTATTTCACTGGGGCGATGTTGGACGTTCATTTTTTAGTATGTTCGATGTTCATTTGTTTTTGTCTTTAATTCATCATTGGACGTTGGACGTTCGATGTTGGACGTTCATCTTTTAGTATGTTCGATGTTCATTTATTTCCTCAACCCCTCCATTACCTCTTCTGCCGCCGCAATGGTTGTATCTATATGCTCCGTGTCATGAGCCGCTGACACAAAAAGAGCCTCAAACTGGGATGGGGCAAGGTAGATCCCTTTCTCCAGCATCCCATTGTAATAGGCGGAAAACATGTCAAGGTCACAGGTCTTGGCATCTTCAAAATTAAGAACCTCCCTGTCTGTAAAAAACAGGCCCAGCATAGACCCGACCCGGTTACCCGTAACACTGATTCCCGCATTTTTCGCAGCGTTTACAAGACCGGCGCACAGACGATCCGCTTTTTTATCCAGACTTTCATAAAAGTCCGGGGCTTTGAGTTGTGTAAGGGTTGCGATGCCTGCAGCCATGGCCAATGGATTGCCGGACAGGGTTCCGGCTTGATATACCGGCCCCTGGGGTGCGATGCGTTCCATGATTTCCCTCCTGCCACCATACGCGCCCACGGGAAGGCCGCCGCCGATGATTTTGCCCAGACAGGTCATATCCGGAGAAATCCCATACAGGTACTGGGCGCCGCCATAGGCCACCCTGAAGCCGGTCATCACTTCATCAAATATCAGCAGACTCCCCTTTTTTTCCGTAACTTCTCTTAACGTCTCCAAAAATCCGCGCTTGGGCGCCACCAGCCCCATGTTTCCCGCAACCGGCTCAACAATGATACACGCGATCTTTTCACCCTGCTCCTCCATTACCTTTACAAGACTGTCCGTGTTATTAAAAGGAAGCGACAAGGTATGGGACACAAAGGATTTTGGAACGCCGGGACTCCCCGGAATACTCAATGTGGCAACCCCGGACCCTGCCTCCACCAGAAGGGCGTCGGCATGACCATGATAGCAGCCGTCAAATTTTATGATCGTGTCCCGTCCCGTAAAACCTCGGGCGAGGCGTATTGCACTCATAGTCGCTTCCGTGCCGGAGTTCACCATACGGACCATCTCCATGGACGGAACCGCATCAACAACCATTTCCGCAAGTGTAATTTCGAGATCCGTGGGTGCACCAAAGCTGGTGCCTCTTTTCAGAACAGAAGTGATCGCTTCAACGACCGAAGGATGCCGGTGTCCCAGAATCATGGGACCCCATGAACCGATATAGTCGATAAAGCCGTTGCCGTCTTCATCAAAAATCATGCATCCTTGGGCATAATCAATAAAAGTCGGTTCGCTGCCCACGTTTTTACATGCCCGAACCGGGCTGTTAACGCCGCCGGGAATAATATCCAATGCCCGGACAAAAAGTTTATGGGAATTTTCTCGATTCATTGTCTTATCATCCTTAATTTAAGTAAAGAATCCTGGCCAGAATGACCAGGCTTTGGTTATCCCCTTAAAGGGGGCTGTTTTAACTTAAATCCGTACAAGTTAAAAGTGTCTAAAGTGATCTAAAGTGCCTAAAGTTATGGTGTCGCTTCGCTCCGCTGATTTTATATAATTGGCAGAATTCCTTAACCCTGGCCCAGACCGATCACCAATACGCTATATTCAAAAAGGCAGGTTTGCAATGATGCATAGCCGATATCAACATACATGGACGAGTCGCACCAGGGCGGGCTTTAGCTCACT
>Ga0222626_1000441_pt1 | contig 24205 bp, 22 predicted proteins | sample AntAcemetageno91_FD_179862 | JGI IMG/M metagenome (GOLD analysis project Ga0222626, IMG submission 179862) | Saline water microbial communities from Ace Lake, Antarctica - #91 | ecosystem: Environmental > Aquatic > Non-marine Saline and Alkaline > Saline | place: Antarctica: Ace Lake | collected...
TTCGTAAATTTGACTAAATCTTAAGTTTGTGAATTAATCAGGTTAAGACATTGAAGTCTTTGTGTTTTCATTGAACATATTTTCGATTTCCTTTACAATGTGAAAAATTGTGATGGATATATCAGCTTCTTCGTTTTCAATAACGATAGGTTTCCCTTCGTCTGCCAGTTTTCGCGCTTCAAGATTAATCGGTATTGCACCTAAAAAAGCAATATTCATTTCTTCAGCCTGTTTTTTACCACCACCGATACCAAACAGTTCAATCAGGTGACCGCACTTCGGACAAATTAACCCGGACATATTTTCGATGAGGGCAATTTGGGGGATTTCCATTTTTTTTGCCATACTGATAGCCCTGGCTGAATCTATTAATGATAGTTCCTGAGGTGTGGTAACGATGATAGCCAAATCGGGCTTCATATTTTGCGTCATTGTGAGTATTTCGTCACCGGTGCCAGGAGGCAAATCAGCTACAAGGTAATCCAGATTACCCCATTCGACATCACCTAAGAATTGATTCAGCATTTTCGAACGCAATGGCCCCCGCCAAATAACCGCCTGATCAGGTGGCAGTATATTAGCCATAGAAACAACCTTGACCCCATGGCTTTCTTGCGGGATAATTTTGTTTCTAGCGGTGTGTAATTCACCTTTAATACCAGTCATTTTAGGAATATCAGGCCCTGTTATATCAGCATCAAGAATTCCTATTTTATAACCATGAATATGCAATCCATAGGCAAGATTCACACTTACAGTTGTTTTGCCTACACCTCCTTTGCCGCTAAACACTACAATGCGGTGTTTAATATGGTGAATATTATCGGCGATTTTTTTGGTCTCAATTTCAATCTGTTTCTTTTTATCTTCTGTAATCATAATATCTGTTTTTAATTTCAATGCAAAATTTTGAAAAACACTTGATTCAAGTGTGTTATTTATATCCACTGCTATCCAAGGTAATAATCGTGGCTTTTTTATGATCTAGCCAAATTCCAATTCGCTTTTTCATTTAGCTTACTATATATTTTTATATTTGTTTTCATGATTATAAATTTTTGTTTTCTAAATATTAATTCATTAATAATCTTAACTATTTTTAAGTTTTGTAATAATCCCTTCTGCTGCTTTAATTAATACATACTTTGTAGGTGCTGAAGTTAACAAAGGGTGTGTCCCAACTTGAAATGAGATTAGCTCATATACTGTAACCTTTTTCTGAATAGCCATTCCTATTATATTAATGATTTCTCCGGTTGATTTTCCTCCCCATACTTCACCACCTATAACGGAGCCATCAGACGGGGAAGCATATAATTTGACAGTTAATGAACAAGTATCATTAAAAGCTCCGGGGTGAGTATCAAAATCAGCAAATTCAGAAGATACGAGTTCAATATTAAATTCCTTTGCATTATTTTCATTCACTCCTGCTGCGGCCATTGACAGTCCATTGATCTCGGTTGAAAATATTGCAATTGTACCCGTATTCCAATCTATAATTTTAATGTTGAATAAATTATACCCTAAAACCCTGGCCTCAGCTGTGGCGGTCGATGCTAACATTATGTGGTCCAGTCTTCCTGTGATAAACCCTAATGTTTGAGAACAATCACCAATTGCACAAATATCTTTAATATTCGTTTTTTGAAAATTATCGACCTTGATAGCGGCTTCAGTATTCAGTTCCAAGCCAGCCTTTCCCGCTAATTCAGTATTTGGAATATAGCCTATGGCCATTATTACCAATTCGGCTTTTATAATTTTACCATTGTTTAATAGCACCCCTGTAACTTTTCCGTTTTTCCCAACAACCTCTTTTACAGAAGTTGAAGTAAATACATTGATATTAGTCTCCTCTAATTTTTCGGTAGCAATTTTACTAAGTTCTCCCGAAAACGCTTTGTTAAAACAAAATGGTTTGCTTTCTATTATTGTAACTGATTTATCGGGATGTAATGCAAGCTGTTCAGCAAGTTCTGCCCCGATAAACCCTCCTCCCACAATAACAATATGTCTGGCCAGGTCGGTTTTCTTTTTAAGTTCTTTAATATAACTGTAACTCTTTTTTACATATTCAACCCCGGCAAGATCATAACCAGGAATAAATGTGGGGATAACAGGAGTGGATCCCGTTGCAAATATCAATTTATCGTATTTATATGAATCGCCTGATTTAACGGTAATCACCTTACTTTTAACATCAACATCAACCACAGGGTCAACTATAACATCCCCTCCAAGATCGGTGAATGGTTTTGGACCCATTACATTTTTGTCTAAATTGTCCAGATTATGAAAAGTATAAGGAATGCCGCATGGAACCAGCCCTTTTTCTTCTTCTTTGATAATCAACATTGATTTTTCAGGATTCTGTTTCTTGGCTGTTGCGCCAACAACTATTCCTGATGGGCCTGCACCAATAATAATAACATCGTAAGTGTTCATTTTGTATGAATATTTTTAATTAATAATAAAACAAAGTTAATTCTAAAGAGTATATTCGTATTATAAAACAAGTATTTGTAGTTTAATTAAATTATTGACATTACTCAATATTTTGATTGATATTAATACTAACTTTGGATAACCTTAAAAGACAAATAGTCCACCTGAAAAAGATAGGTTTAAATGATGGATGTATTATGACTGATTTCACAGAATCGACAAATTGTTTAGATTGCACGAATAGTTCGGCATGTTTTAAAAGGCTGATACCCTCCGAACTTGAATTCATCAATCAGAATAAAACGCAGATACTATACAGGAAAGGTGAAAATATTTGCAAGCAGGGTGCATTTGCGTCTTATGTATTATACATTTCGGATGGTTTGGTCATCTTATACCTGGAAAGCCCCAACAATAAAAACATCAATTTAAAAATATTAAAGACTTCAGAGTTTATAGGTTTATCTTCAATTTATGGTGACAACATTTATAATTATTCCACCATTGCATTAAAAGATTCCACAATATGTTTGATCGAAAAAGACAGTTTTAGAAAATTGCTGACAGACAATGGTCATTTTGCCTCTGGCATAATCAAATGGTATTGTGAAAATGAGAAACAGCTCTTTAATAAAATACAAAGCCTGGGCAATAAACAAATGCATGGACGCCTTGCTGATACATTGTTTTACCTTTGTCAACAGGACTTATTAAAGGAAAAAATATTTTCCCGCTTATCCAGAAAAGATATCGCCGGATTCGCCGGCCTTTCTACCGAAAGTGCAGTCAGGCTATTGACAGAATTAAAAAATGAAAACATCATTGAAATAATAGGGAAAGAAATAAAAATATTAAATCCGGATTTGTTAAAGGATATCAGCAGGCGAGGGTAGGAAAGATTTCAATCATTTTTTTACTTAATCGATTTTAATACGGTATCATCTTTTTTTTGTAAAATACCTTTGTTTTCGAATTTTAAAAATTTTCTTGTTCCACCGTCTTCTCTGATAATCTTCAACACTCTGTCATCCGATTTGTCAAAAGTAACACCAAAAATCATTTTGATATTCTTGTATTCTAACAGTTCAGGAGTCATAATAGAAGAAGGGCCTATCATAAAAATATCACAATTATCATTTGTTGTATTTATAGAGTCTAAAAAAGTAGCATTAAAAATTGATGTTGAAGTTAAAATAAGCATTTAAGACAATACGATAAGAAATAACATTCAGATCTATATTTAAATAATTGTTTTTCTCTGTATCAATTCTATGCCCCGAATTTGTATTTTGATAATAAAAATTCCAGGGGTTCTGTATTTTGCTTATAAACGTTCATCTATTTCTCCGTTTGGTAACATGTTGTCAGGATGATAAATTCCATTTTCTTCTTTATAAAACCGAACACAATCCTGCCAATTTCCATGACAATAATTTTCAATCCATTTTTTATCTAATTTACCATTTTCATAAAAGAATTTCATAGGGCAAACCGGATACCATTTACAATCTTGTGATAACATTTTTCCCTCCTAGTCTTCATTTCCCTCAACACATTCATTCCTGCCTGTCTTTTAAGGCTGCAATAGCATCATATTGTAAGACAACAGGAGCACAAATAGGAAAAGGTATATGGGTACGAGTTCAACGCAAAGGTAGTAAAATAGGATAAAGAAGTTTACGGTATGTTCGCCCGCGCAGATTTAGCGGAATGTAATCCGGGTGTGCTATAACATAAAAAAAACACGAAAAACATTTCCGTGCCAGTAAGGGATTTTCTCCCAATAATAATGTTTTATTGTGACTTATAGCAAAGATGCGAAAAACTCAGCTTAGGCAGGGTTAATTATTTTAAAAGGCTTTACCTTTACTGCAGTGGGCCCTTTATGCCCCATTTCTACTTCAAAGATAACAACATTACCCTCCTTGATATCTTCAAGTATATTATTTACATGTACAAAAACACTTTCCTGTGTTTCCGAATCCTTTATAAATCCGTAACCTTTGGCATCGTTAAAAAAGCTTACTATTCCTTTTCTTATGGGGTCGAGCTTTTGAGAAGAATCGCGTTTGGCAATACTAATTTCGATATCTTCTGATTTAATTTTCTTCTTTTTGGTGGGGTCAGGAGGGGTGTTAGTTATCATTCCGTTTTCGTCGACATAGGCAATCATGTCGTCCATGCTTCCACTTTTCTCACCTTCTTTCCTGGCTAACTTTTTCTTTTCCTTTTCTTTTCTCTTTTTCTCTTTTTTATTTCTTACTTCCTTTTTGTTAAATGTTTCTTGTGATCTACCCATGAATTAATTGTAATTATTAATAATTATTTTTTATTGTGATTTTAGTTTGTCGTATTTTAATTTGGTTCACGTATCTTGTTTGGCCTGCTGGTATTCGTTTTTTAGTTCGGTAAAAACTTTACTAACAGTTGAAATATCATGAACCTTAACGGCATTAACACCGGAAAAAGCAAAACCGTCTTTGAAGTTACCCTTGTAAGCTGCCACTAGGGCATCCGCAATGCAATAAGGTGTAGTTTTCGGATTGCATGATTTAATACAATGATAATTGCAAACAATAGGCCTTCTTTTTCCTTCATCAACTTCTTGAAGAAACTGATTGTAAATTGATCTTCCGGGCATACCAACTGGACTTTTTATTATTTTAATATCTTCTTCCTTTGCCTGTACATAGGCATTTTTAAATTCAATGGAGGCATCGCATTCTTCAGTGGCTACAAAGCGGGTACCTAATTGCACAGCTGATGCACCTTGTTTCATTATCTGAAACATATCATTTCCTGTAAAAATACCTCCTGCAGCAATTACAGGGATGTCTATATTATATTTTTCCTTAATATCCTTAGTTAATTCCAACACGTCCGAAACAAGCTTCTCCAGCTTATTGTTTTCGTTTTCTATTCCTTCGGGTTTAAATCCCAAATGGCCACCTGCCTTTGGCCCTTCCACCACAAATGCATCAGGCAAATAATCAAAATTTTGTTTCCACTTTTTACAGATAATATTTGCTGAACGCGCTGATGATACAATGGGTACAAGCTTTGTTTTTATTCCTTCTCCCAAATATTTAGGTAAATCAAGAGGTAGGCCGGCTCCTGAAAATATTATGTCGATACCCTCTTCAATTGCAGTTTGTACTAAGTCTGAAAAGTTGGTTAGCACTGCCATAATGTTTACCCCGAGTGTTCCAAGTGTTAGCTCACGAGCTTTTCTTATCTCATTACGAACGGCATCGATATTATTTTTTTTATACCCTGTGTTTGGAGTGCTTTGGATAAGGCCTAAGCCAACTGTTGAAATAACACCAATTCCTCCCATATTAGCTACTGCCGACGCAAGCCCTGATAAAGAAATACCCACACCCATTCCACCCTGAATGATTGGAACAGGTATATTAAGATCTCCGATATTAAATGATTTCAAATTAGATGATTTAATCTGCCAGTTTCACGTTAATGGCCATCGGGCCTTTTTCACCGTCTTTGGTTTCGAAAACAACTTCCTGATCGGGCTGAAGTCCGTCATATGAATCAGATAAACCAGTTCTGTGAACAAATATATCTTCGCCGTTTTCTGATTCAATAAAGCCAAAACCTTTGGCTTCGTTGTACCATTTTACTTTTCCTTTTGTCATAATAAATTTTTCTGTTAATTTTTTTATTTGTTTTTACTGAGTTTTGCCTCATTTATTAGTAACTAGCTGTTTTCCAATGTGGCATCACTAAGTTTCAAACCTGATATTTTTGCAAAGTTAGTCTTTTATTTCATAGTTTTACTATTTATATGTTTTTTCCTAAATACAGAGTCTTAACTATAGATGGCATTAACTTCTTATTCAAGCTTACCTTGCTTATAAACAGGGTTTGACGGAAAATTTAAAATAATTTATTAAGTCTGTTGCTAATTCTCAATTCTTTATATTAATTTTGCACCCATTTTTAGAAAAAAGCACATGACAGAAATAAGAAACATTGCTATTATAGCTCACGTCGACCATGGTAAAACTACCCTTGTTGACCGGATTCTACACCAGGTGAAATTATTCAGGGACAACCAGGATATGGGGGAATTGATCCTTGATAGTAACGACCTGGAAAGGGAAAGGGGAATTACAATCCTTTCAAAAAATGTATCAGTACGATACAAAGACACTAAAATAAACATCATTGATACACCGGGTCACGCTGACTTCGGTGGCGAAGTTGAGCGTGTTCTGAATATGGCTGATGGGGTTTTGCTGGTTGTGGATGCATTTGAAGGACCCATGCCTCAAACCCGCTTCGTCTTGCAAAAAGCCATCGATCTGAACCTGAAGCCAATAGTTGTGATCAATAAGGTGGATAAACTTAATTGTGATCCTGATTGGGCACAGGAAGCCGTGCTGGAATTGATGTTTAACCTGGATGCTTCTGAAGACCAACTGGATTTTCCCACGGTATTTGGATCAGCCAAAGCAGGCTGGATGGGTGAAAACTGGAATGAACCGTCCGACGACCTTAGTTATTTACTTGACACTATCATTGAACATATTCCTCCCTCACCACAGAGAGAAGGATCTGTTCAACTTCAGATATCTGCAATTGATTATTCATCCTATGTAGGACGAATAGCAGTTGGCAGAATTTCCCGTGGTAATCTTAGCTGGGGCGAAAATGTATCGCTGGTGAAAAAAGATGGAAGGATTGCAAAGTCGAAAGTAAAGGAACTGTATGTATTTGAGGGTTTGGGCAAAGAAAAGATAAAAACCCCGGTACCTTCAGGCGAAATTGTAGCTGTTCTTGGGATAGATGGATTTGATATCGGAGATACAATCGCCGATTTTGAAAATCCTGAAGGCTTAAAAAGCGTTGCTGTCGACGAGCCAACAATGAGCATGTTGTTTACTATCAATAATTCACCATTTTTTGGTAAAGATGGGCAATTTGTGACTTCAAGGCATTTAAAAGACCGGCTCTACCAGGAAACAGAAAAGAACCTGGCGCTCAGGGTAGAGGATACGGATAGGGCAGAGGCATTCAATGTTAATGGCCGTGGTATTCTTCATCTTTCGATTTTAATTGAAACCATGCGACGCGAAGGTTATGAATTACAATTGGGACAACCAAAAGTGATCATTAAGGAAATCAATGGGAAAAAGCATGAGCCCATAGAGCTACTAACTGTTAATGTTCCGGAACCTTTCTCCGGAAAAGTTATCGAACTTGTAACTGCACGTAAAGGTGAAATACTGAATGTTGAAACAAAGCTGGACAGGATAAACCTGGAATTTCATATTCCCGCCCGCGGGCTGATAGGATTAAGGAACAAGGTGCTGACTTCTACAGAAGGTGAAGCAATTATGGCACATCGTTTTAAATCGTACATGCCCTGGAAAGGGGAGTTGCCCGGCCGTAAGAACGGATCACTTATTGCAATGGAAACGGGACTGGCGATAGCTTATGCTATAGATAAACTTCAGGACAGGGGCCGGTTTTTTGTGGCGCCAGGAGAAAATGTGTATGCAGGTATGGTAGTGGGTGATAACAATAAAGAAGATGATTTGGGGGTGAATGTTACCAAAACGAAAAAGCTAACCAATATGAGAGCATCTGGCTCTGACGATAAAGTGAGAATTGCTCCACCGGTCAGGTTTAGCCTTGAAGAAGCCCTGGAGTATATTAAAGAAGATGAATATCTCGAGGTTACGCCAAAATCCTATCGGATGCGGAAAATTATGCTGAATGAAACTGACCGGAAAAGAGCTTCTAAGGTTTAATACCTCTTCTTTTTTTTCTTTTTCCTAAAATCTCTTCCGGCGAAATCTGGTTTCCTGGATTTTTTTGGGTCGGGCTTTGATATCTCAGCACTCACTTCTATTCCCTGGAAAGTGGCATTTTTAAATCCGTCTAATATATCATTCTCAAACTGTTTATCAACCTCGAAAAAGGAAAAGTTCTTTAGGATATCAATTTTGCCGATAGCAATGTTACGTCTTTTAGAGTAATCATTTATCAAACCAATCATACGTGGAGGAGTAAGGTTGTTTGTTGATCCCACATTGATAAAAAAACGGGTAAAGGATTGTGGTCTTTTAATTTCTCCTTCTTCTATTTTTTGTCTGGATTCACTTACGTTCAGGTCAGGAGCATTTTTATAATAGTTCAGGAAACGGTTGAAAGAGAGCGATACAAATCGTTTGATCAGATCTTCGCGGCTTAGCCATTCAAGCTTTTTATAGATCATCTCCATGTATTTTTCAATCTGTATTTCATCAACCTCAATATTTTCCATACGATCGATATGATTGAATAATTGTTTTTCACAGATATCCTTACCCGATGGGATCTTTGATTTTGTGAATTTTTTATTGATGGTCTTTTCGAGGCTTTTTATTTTGCTGATTTCCCGGGTATGAATTATGGAAATGGAGATCCCACTTTTACCTGCCCTGCCTGTACGACCACTTCGGTGGAGATAGATGTCCAACTCATCAGGTAATTTATAGTTAATGATATGTGTCAGGTCATTCACATCCAGTCCTCTTGCAGCAACATCTGTTGCTACAAGCATTTGCAGATGCTTTTTTCTAAAACCATTCATAACATAATCGCGCTGAGCCTGTGATAAATCACCATGTAAAGCATCGGCATTATAACCATCACTTTTAAGCTTTTCAGCAATTTCCTTAGTTTCTGCTCTTGTACGGCAAAAAACTATACCATAAATGGCCGGGTTGATATCAGCTATACGTTTTAATGCTTCATACCTGTCTTTGGCGTGAACCATATAAAATAAATGTTTTACGTTATCAGCTCCTGCATTCCTTTGACCGATGGATATCTCTACAGAAGCATTCATATAGTTTTCTGCAATTCGCTGAACCTCTTTTGGCATTGTTGCAGAAAACAGGAATGTTCGTTTTATCGGGGGAGTAGTAACAAGTATTTTGTCCAGCTCATCTTTAAAACCCATATTAAGCATTTCATCTGCTTCATCCAGAACCAACCACTTGATGTGGTTTACTTTCAGAGCTTTTCTGTTGATAAGGTCCAGAACACGGCCGGGTGTGCCAACTACTATCTGTGGTTTGTTTTTTAAAGCAGTTAGCTGCTTGCCAACATCTGCCCCGCCATAAATTGCTGTATGCTTGAGATCGGGGATATACTTTGCGTAAGAGTCAAAGTCTTTTGTAATTTGAATGCACAATTCACGCGTCGGACTTAAAATAAGAGCCTGTATGTTTTTTGATGAAAAATCAATTAGTTGCTGTATCGGTAATCCAAAACCGGCAGTTTTTCCCGTTCCGGTCTGAGCAAGTGCAACCAGATCCTTTTCAGAATTTAAGATTGCCGGTATAGTTTTTTCCTGGATTGGTGTTGGATTTACAAAACCAATATTTTTTACAGCCTTCAGGAGTTCAGGTCCAAGACCCAGTTCTTCAAATGTAATCATAAATTTTTTTTGTTTTCCTTAGGATATAGAGTATTCAAATCCGCGAGGTATTTTTATCAGGCGGCAAAAGTACTCTTATTTTTTGATAATCAACTAGAAGAAGAAAATAATAAAAATATTTTCTTAAAGAGGTATCTGTTTTTACTGGCCAGTAACCGGGTATTATTTAAGTATCTGAATTTTCCGGCTTAAGAATTTGCCTTTCGCATATTCCAATACAAGAATGTAATTGCCGTTTATTACATCCGAAACATTCAGTTCAAAAGCACTTCCCTGGTATTTTTCTTCTCTTACAAGCAGACCATTTGTAGTATACATCTTAATAATTCCATCTTGGATTCCATTTTTGAACTCTATAAATAGCTTCTCCTTTGCAGGATTGGGATAGATGTAAAGTTGATCATCTGAAAGCTCATTAATACCTGGGTTTACTTCAGAAACATCAATAATGTTTATCACAAAAGCTTTCTCAAAAGATGCCCCAGCAGGATCTTCGGTCATAATACGAATGTACCTCATAGAAGTATCTTCGTAATTAAAACTTATTGAACTGAAAAGGCTATCATTGCTGATGACAAAATAAGCATTGTCGGTATCACCTGTTCCGGCCACCAGGCTGTATTGATGAGTATCATTTGTATCCGGATCTACTGTGCTCAGCAAACCGATAAGTCTGTATGGAGGTTGGTTTTCGCTGATAGTATCCGGTGCAAGTCCGATATCTGTAGGATCATGATTTGGAGGAATTATGATATGGGCAATACGCCAGAACTCAAGATTATCAAGGCCGGATTCCTGACCAGTGAAGTGGAAGAATACCTGATCCCACAAGGCAGGGTTTCTGGGATCACTGACTGAAGGGTTCAGTCCCGCATTAACATTTACAAAAAGGTTGAACCATGTGGTGGTACCAATGGCTTTGTATCTGATACTTAAAGAACCTTGCCCGTTGTTTGCACCTGTCTCCAGCTTAATTTCAATCCTGTTCCAGCCGGAATTAATAAGAGTAGCATTTGTGTGTGTATTACCGTCAGGTGTATATAACCAGCATCCACCATTCTGTGCAGTTTTGAACCGCAGGCCCTTTTCTACATTGTTTGCCATGCTGATAACACCATCCTGATTATAATCATATGCCAGTCCGAATTCAGTCCCCCAGTATTCCCTGATCATATCGAAATAAAGGAAGTACACAGCTGAATCAGCATAATTGAAATCAGGAAAGATGGTATTCAATGGGCGGTTAGCGCTGGCATTAACATTTCCTCCGGTTTTTGTAAAATGAGCAGCATTAGTGCCATCGTGAGAATAGCCGGTCTCAATCTGGATATCTGTGGTGGTACCTGTTAATGTCGTAACCCAGGAATCCTGGCCAGCCATATTACCAGGGATAAGGTTATTGAAGTCGTAATACGAAATGGTGGTGTCTATTTGTGCCTGGAGGGAGAAAGTAGCCAGAAATACAATAAAAAGTACAGATAACTTTTTCATATGATTTTTTTTAATAATATAATTACCTAATTTATTGATTGCCTTATGCAAAGATATTGAATATTTCTCAATATATAATACAAATCTTCAATAGACACTCTCTCTTCCACAGATTATATCAGAGTGGAATAACTACATCCTATATAGTAAATGAATAGGCACGTAAAATATTTCCGTGTTAGCGATGGGCTTTGGTAGCATTCTTAGCTATTCAAATTAACCGAAATATAATTTTATCAAATTTTTTGTGTATTTAAAAAATACTTGTACTTTTGCAGTCCGAAAAACAAAAACGGTCCGTTCGTCTAGGGGTTAGGACGCCAGGTTTTCATCCTGGTAACAGGGGTTCGATTCCCCTACGGACTACTGAGAAGATAAAAGGATGTGAAAATAAATTTCACATCCTTTTTGTTTTACGGGGGTTTTAGGTATCTTTGACAAAAATTCGATTAATCCATTATTTCAATATTTGAACGAAAAGTTAGGCTGTATGTTAGGCCGTAACTCCAAAGCTAAACCCTTAACCATGAAACCAGCAACATTTAAAATCCTCCCATGCTCAAATCGGACTAATAAAGATGGAACAAAAACAATCGTTCTACGGCTGACGATTAACAGGATTTCTCATATTTATTCTCTGTATTTAACCATCCAGGAAAAAAATTGGCTTAAATCTCATGACAGAGTCAGTAAGTCTCACCCTCACCACTATCGAATGAATCAATTAATTGATAAATATGAAGACAAGGTAAGAGGAATTATTAATGATAGCTTAATGGAGGAAAGCCCCCTGACCTTTTCAGAATTCGCAAAGCAATTTCGCAGTGAGAAATTTTCAAGTACCTCATTCTATGATTTTGTGGAAAGCCAAATTGAGAAGATTGGACACACCTATGCTTCCAATACACTCAAAAGCTATAAAAGTAATTTGAGGAAGATGAAGGAGTTTAGGCCACAATTAGGCTTTAATGAAATGAACCTTGATTTTATCCATGCCTATGAGAAGTATCTTATAACTGAATTAGGTAACAATAAAAACACCTTATCAAAGAGCATGGCATTTCTAAGAACCTTTATTCATCAGGCAGAAAATGCAGGCATTAAAATTGTAAATCCATTTAAGAATTATAAAATCAAAAAAATAGAAGGCGACAGAAAACCTCTGTTACCTGGGCATTTAGAAGCACTAGAGAAACTATATTATTCAAGTACTCTCTCTTCAGGCCCACAAAATGTATTGCGTTATTTTCTCTTTGCCTGCTATACCGGGTTGCGTTACCAGGATATAAAAGATTTTAGGTTTAAAGATGTTCAGACCAATAAAGATGCTGATGGTAATGATTCAAAGGTCATATCAATCATTCAGCATAAAACCAAAGACGAAGTGAGGATCCCGGTCATTGGAAAAGCAGAAAAATTATTGCCAACAAAAGGTTTGGATCAACAAAAAGTATTCAGAGTTCTGACAAATCAGCAAACCAATAGTCATTTGAAAGGAATTGCTGTAGCAGGCCATTTTAACAGGAATATAACATTTCATATATCCCGCCACACATTTGCAACGATTTCCCTTGAATTGGAAATATCTATAGCAGTAGTTAGTAAATTAATGGGGCATAAAGACATCAAAACTACAATGGAGTATTTAAAAGTTATGGATAGCTTGAAGATTAAGAGTATGAAGAAGTGGGAGAGGTAAAAGATTAATAAACATCTTACTTAACTTTGATCGATTCTTTTAATATTAGCAACACCAATATCCTTACTTACACTGCCCTATTTTTTTCGTTGATTACTTTTAACAATGTTTGAGAGTATATTTATTATAATTCATATTCTCTAGTCCATAAGGTACTAAAGACATTAGATTCAAGCCACAAATTTTATATCATCATTCTTGAGATATTGAAGAATAATCAATATATTTGTTAAAAATAATAAACTGGTGGTACAACTGATATAAACTTAATATGTAAATACAGTTGTTTGCCACTATATTGAAAACCATAAAACTGATTAAAATGGAAAAGAAAATTAAGGCATTTGACACTGAAAAAAAAGAAACAATAAAAACACTTTGTGACCAATTTGATAAAACATATGAAGAATTAGGAAATAATAAGGTTTTAATTAAAGGTGATAATCTTGAAGGTCTTTTAGATAAAATTACAATGAATCTATTAGGTGAAATTATAAACTAAAACTATAAAAATGCAGGGATTAATTAGATTAAAAAGATTGCCAAAAGAAATACAAGAAAAAATTGTGGCTGAATATGGCACTGTCGAAAGACTATATCAAAAAGTTTTTGACTTAAATTCCGAAGAATATCGGTTGACAGGAACAAAAAATCCTAGAATAGGAGAAATTCATAGTGAATTATATAATATAGAAGCTAAATTAGAAGAATTTGGAATAAATGATGGTTCTATATTTATTACCGAAATCGCATCTGACTTTGGTGAGATAATTGTAACAAGAAAAATAAATGACTTAAATAAGTATTTGGCTCAATTTGGAACTGATTTTGAAACCATGCAGAAATGGTTAAAAGATAATTATGGAATATGAAATACAGTGGCTAATAAATAAGCTTCAAACGGTTCGCAGAGCCCAGTTTGAAGCAAGTGTTGAGCTAAATCCCACACTGTTTTATTTCTATGCACTTTGAATTGGTTTTGACACTCGGTGTAGTGTTTCTTAGGAAGGTTGTTTGATGGCATATTATGCCGGGTTTTTTTATTTCCTTGGTTTTACATGTAATCGGTAAATAACAATGTACATATTTTCGCAATCAGGAATGTACATATTTTAGCAAGTAAGGATGTACACTTTTTAGCAAATAAGGATGTACATTTTAGATCTCTTTCCTGTTTTTTCCTTTTAAATATATTGTTTCAGCAGAAGAAAAAGCCCGGGCTTTTTCTTCTGTTGAAGTTGGATAAGTTTTCTTTATTGGTTGGATATTAATCAATAAAGGAAGTATTATGAATAAATTAATGCAAAACCTGATCATGTATCATGAAATACACAGATTAAAAAGAGAAGGATTTAAGGCTGCCCGAATAGGCAAGTACTTAGTCCTGGATAGAAGAACCGTAAAAAAATATCTTAATATGAGCGAAGAAGAATTTTTAGAGTTTAAACACAATCAAGGCGTAAAAAGTAGAATACTGGATAGCTATGAGGATTTTGTAAAAATCCGCTTGGATGATTATCCGGAAGCTTCAGTTTGATCAGCTCTTGTGAACGAAGGCCTGCTGAATAGGCCAGTGCCAGGATAATACGATGTTTTAGTAACTTTGGAGTCTTGAACAGTTCTTTGAGCTCGCTGCGATTGAGAATGACAGGCAACTTGCTTTCATTTTTAAGCGACGGCAGTGCAATCGCCCGTTTGTTTTGTCCTATATGACGAAAATAGTAACGCAGTACGTAAACCATATGTTTAAAGCTGCTTCGTGATGGCGATTTAGGATCAAGGGCAAGGCCTGTAAGGTATTCATTGATCTCGTCATCTGAAATATTTTCAGGAAGTCGGTTAAAATGTAAACTTATTATAGCAATTCTACGTATATAGTTGCTAAAGGTACTTTGGCTTTGGCCTTTTAGAACTGTGTTTTGGTGAATAACTTTAAACACCTTTTCAAAGCCGTCCACTGTTTGGATGGCATTGTCAACGATTTTTGTTCTTTTTTTTCTCATGATACTGAAAAGATTTAATTAAACATTAAATTACGGGGAGCCTCATGCTCCCTTTCAGTATCTTTTACGTATATTTGTAAAGAATGTATAAGCTATCCCACAACAGTGGGATTTAGTTCAACACCCGGTATAGCCAATAAGGGCAGTAGCGGGAAATTGAAAATTAACGCAAGTAATGAAAAATAGTTAAAATTGAAGCTGTTGTGTTTCGAGATCCCTTACTTGGCATGGTCAAACCGTTAACGGGCTTAATAAAAAACAATGGAATACCCAATTTGCAAATTATGTAATTCAAATTTTGCAACTCAAAAGAACTCTCATATTCTTCCACGTTTTCTAAAAAAGGAATATCTTAAAACAAATAAGAAATTCTTCATCATTGATATATTAAGTATAAAATCAAAGCCAGAACAAGACTTACCAAAAGAAGATTATATTTTTTGCCCTAATTGTGAAAGCCGATTTAATCCGATAGAAACAATTATAAGCAGACATTTGCGAAATTCTTACAATATATTCAAAAAAAAGTCATACCCAATAATTAATCTTCTCGACTATAAATATCAGTTATTTCCCAAATGCGATCCTAAAATATTTACCTTATTTGTTTATTCAATAATTTGGAGATTGCACATTTCAAATCATCTTGTATTTAAAGATTATATCATACCAGATTTTTGTGTTGAAGACTTGCAAAATAGTCTTAATAATTTTCTATCTAATAAAACCTCTGAACTTCTATTAAAGCTTAAATCTTTTAATAATCAGAGGTGGAATTTTATCTTTATCAAACCAGAAAATAGATCAAAAGTATATTCAAACATCAATTACAATGAATCAATTGATAAATTAAAAGTATCTTTCATTTTTATTTTCGAATACATTATATTATTTTTTATAGAAAACGATTCCATCCCAAAATTTCTTGAAAATTATGTGAATCAAAAATTTTCTAATTTAAAATTTATGATCATAAATAATAAATCATGGAATGAAACAGCAGTGAATCTAGCCAAATCATTGAGTTAAAATTACACCCGCTATCAATGAATATGCTAATTTGGATTTAGTGTAAACTTTTCAAAATGGATGAAAATGAGTCAAATCAATTGGTCAAGCTTTAATGGTGATATTTTTCAATCTTTCTGCAATGACTTACTGAGTTTTGAGATTGGTAAAAACTTTGTACCGTTCAGTGCTCCTGGTGGTGATCAAGGTATTGATGGTCTATTCAAAGGTGAATACAATGGTATAACTGGGAAATGGAGATTTCAAGCTAAGTTTCATCACCCAGATACAGGTAGAGTCGCAGGAGTCAATCAGATAAAAAAACAGATTAGAGAGGATTTAGGTGCAAATATTCAGGATGAAACAACCATTGTTTTTATTACGAATGTTGAGCTCAACCCCAATCAAAGAAAAGAACTATTAGGATTAGCTAATGATAAAATCAGGCAAGAAAATAAAAAAGTTCAATTCGATATATGGGATGGTGCTAAAATAAATACACTGTTGGCGCATAATCCTATTGTTAAACTATGGTATGTAAATGAAGCAAAATATTTGATTCAGGAGTATTCTGAATTTTTTCAAACTGAATTGAACTCCAAGACAAACACATCTTATGAATTGTCCAACAAGTTTTACCATAGAAAGGAAAAGTTAGATGATATAGAAAAGTTCATTCAAAATGATTCAAAGAAGGTTGCAGTGGTTAGTGGAGAAGCTGGGATTGGTAAAACAAGGCTTTGTATTGAATTTTTTAGGCAGTATATAGATCATGATCAAAGTTGGCTTGCATTAGTGGTCATAACCCACCAAATAAATTTAGAGGTTTTGCAAATAGCATTAACTGGAGAAAAAAACTATCTAGTCTTGATTGATGACGCTGACAAATTTGAAGAAAGAGACATAGCAGACTTAATAGCAATTGTCAAGGGCATTAAGGGAAATAAGGTGAAACTATTATTGACTGTACGAAGCTATTTCCTAAATAAAGTTCTCAGCCAGATAACGACAAACGACCTAACTGAACGACTGGAATCAATCGAACTAGCCAAACTAACAAGAGAAGAAACTGTTCAGTTTCTTGAAGGAGAATTAAATGGTTACAAAATTGATAAGCACTTAGGATATTTTGTTGAATTGACTCATGGTGTCCCCATCGTGATAATGACTTTGATCAAAGTCATTAAAAGTGGAACTCAGCTAGCAAATATTAAGAAGGATTCTTTCTTAAGAATATACGTAAAGCAACATTTTGATCATTTTACAGATGCCATAAGTAAGGAAAGAGAGATAGACAAAAAGTCTATTAATAAGGTTTTAATTCTGATTACTCTTATTGAGCCAATACAGATTGAAAACATTAACCTTATCCAACAAATTGCCAAGACCGAAAATGTATCTGAAGAAGATGTTACCATTATCCTTCAAACGCTAAAAAATCAAAATATAATTGCGGGCCGGTATCAGTTTGCCATTAAGCCAGATATGTATAGTGATTTGATTTTGGAAGAAGCCCTCAATTCAAAAAAATGGTTAGAAAGCAAACTCCCAAAATATGGAATGTACATCAATAACATTATTAGAAATATTGGTTATGTCTATCAACATGAGGAAAACAATTCTGTAGTGGAAATACTACTAAAGGGATACATAGAACAAATTGATACCTGTTCCAATTATCAAGAGCTTACAGAAATTCTTGATACGGTATACTCAATCACCTATTCAATGCCTTTGCTTGCATCTGAGACTGTTGATAAAGTTATTTCGATTTATTCAAATCAAATTCACCCTTTATATGGGAAGTTTCAAGAGTCCCTGAAGTACAAAAATTATTCTCTTGATTCCACAATTAACACTCTGAAAAGTATTTTACAGAGCTTGTTTCAACTGGAGAAATACTATGTATATGCTTACTCTTGTTCTGGACAACTTTTCCGATTATTGAATGATGATGGAGTAGTTTCAAATATTGCAAGTTTTGGTAGAAGTGATGACTTTGACGGTTTTAGCTGCAAACAGCAGAATCGAGTGCTTTCAGAAAGTAAGAAGGAATTGAATAAGAGTAAAGAAGGTATGAAACTCTTTGCACTTAAAACATTCAAATCATTATTGAAACTTGGGTTTACAAGTGTGGAATCGCATTTATTTAAAAAATATTCCGTCCAAATGTATACGTTAAATATTCCTGAAAACAAGTATGTGAAGAAGCTTAGAGAAGATATAATTGACCTGTTATTTGTTTTTTTCCGAAAAGAATTAGATAAAGAATTAAAGGATGAAACACTTAGGATTATTGTAGAAATTCCAAGAGAGATTATTGCAGCAAGGAATAAAACTTATAAAGGAAAAAAGGAGATTAAAGCAGTACTTGACTTTTTGTGCTCAGTTTCTTCAAAAAACATTCTTGAGCTAAAGCAAAAGCAGTTTATTAAAGATCAATTGTACTGGTTTAAGCGTTGGGGGATTGATCCTTCACATCATGAAATCGTTGATAAAATAAATGCTAATCTGTCGGAGAATGACCTTGCCGAAACTTTACTTGATTTATTCAATCCAAAATATGAAGGGGAGGTCATTGATGAAAGGGAAAGATATAAAACAGAGTCTCAGAATTTGGTCAAGATGTATTCGGGAACTGATTTGGGAAATGCATTGGTGAAAGTTATTGAACAGAGTGAGTACACACCACATTATTTCTACCTGTTTTTTGATACTATCTCCTCTGATTTAGCGAAAACAAAAGAGATTGTTGATCATTTGTGGGGAACAAACAAAGCTTTTGTAATTAGTTATTGCTCTAGTCTTTTAAGAGAATTAAGATTTTCAGAGAAATATGATGATTTTTATTGGGGATACATTCAAAAGTTACAGAATGAAGGAAGTGTAGAAGCAAAAAATTGCATGCTCCAAGTTTATAATTCCTTCATGATTTCAGATGTTTATGCAAAATCTGATAATAAAGCGGTTTTACAATCTGAGGATGTTGAACACATCGTTTCTGTATTCAAAAGTTGCACGATTGACAACTATTTTCAGCTTGCCTCAACTCTACCTACCTTGTTTTTTCATGATAAAAAAACTGCAATACAGGAAATCAAATTTTTTTTAAGCGTGTGCAACGAAAGACAACTTAATAGTTTGTTTTTAGCGATTGAGCCGATCGCAGAAAAATTCTATTCTGAAATAAAAGAATTGCTTTTTAAATACACACTTCATCTAAATATACCTTACACAGTTGAAAGGGCATTAAACAGGATAATTAAACGAGATGGATTTCACGAAGTACTTGAATATATAGAAAATCGGTTTCTGTATAAACGGAAGGATATCATTGAGAAAAAGAGCTTGTTAGGATACGACTATGTTCCAATCCATACTGGGAATGCAATTACCAGTGAACTTTCAGAGGATAAAAAATCAGAAATATTTTCTGATGTTCTTAATTGGTTTGTCAATTTCGATTTTGAGCCATATGAGCATTTTTATGCCAATAACATCATTGAATTATTTGCTACACACAAATATATTGATCATGACTCGAAAGATGTCTATATAAAGTTGATTGTCAAATACAACTCCGATTATAGAAGACTCCTAAACATCATTCGTTCCTTGTCAGAGTTTAACCAGAAAGACGAAGCATTTGTGCAATTAATCTTAAAGTTATTAGAAGTAAGCTTTGAAAATTTGCAAGGTAATGACCAACTCCATAAAATTACCTCCCAGTGCTACATTTTGCTAACCTCCTTAGGTGTTAAATCAGGTACTCCTGGGCAACCATTTTCTGTGGATCTAGAACTAAAAGAGTTATTGGAGAATACTTTGAAAAGTTCTAAAGTAAATTCGCCAAAGATTAAGGATTTCTTTCAGAAAGTTCTAAAATCTGTACAAGCAGATATTGATAGTTACAAAGATGAAGAGGGAGATGAGTTATGGTAAGAAAATCACTTACAAACTTTACTACACAAAAAAACGTTATTGTTACCGCAATTGGACGAAAGATTCTCAGAGGTGCATACGATCAAACTTTACATGATTCTTTTAAGCCATCTAAAATATATATTGCACATATTGAGGATATAATTAGTTCAATAGAAAGTAAACTCAGGAAAATAGAAATCTCTTATTATACATACTTTGATTCGGAATATGATGCAAGTATCATTGTGAATAATACAATATTAAATAACAAAGTCATTGAAACAGAGTTTGATTACGCAACTAACGTGTTAAAAAACAGAATTGACATAAATGACCCATCTCTGTACAAAGAATTAATCGACAGCAACTTCCAATCTTTTATTCTGACTACTGCTTCCTTGCTTGAAGTCCTTGTCAAACTTTCAGAAACTCTTTTGAAAAAGATTGTTATCTATGACGGAAAAAGATTACCATACCAAAGTATTCCTCTAGGGGTCTTTATTCTGAATTGGGATAAATTGGTGGATCTTGGATATCGAAAGAATGATGAGTTTTATGGTTGTTTTTCAGGCCATAGAGCTTTTATCGACAAATATTTAGAGCAAATCAATTTACTCAGAAATAGATTCATGCATGGTTATTCCATCAATTTAGAAATTAATGCAGTCCACAATGAATATATGGTGATAAATCATAACCAAGCAAACTTTCCTCTGATTGCCGGTGGAGGAATAATACCGGAATTGGTGCTAAATAATTTTGCGAATGCAGTTTTAATAAATACGAAGTCATTAATTACCGACATACTCGATTTATTTGTAAAAAAACTATCTCGCGGAGGCACGAAAGTGCCAATGTGAAAATATATCAATGGAATCTGTCTTTTCATTAGTTCCCGTAAACCAACATTGTCGGGATGGTTAGGATCAGTCCCACGATATTTATAATGCAAAAAATATCGCTACCTAAAGAATCATCATTCGGGCTGTCAGATGTGGTAGTAATACTGATAGGGAGGTCCATCTGTTTGGGTTTCCAAATTCCTTTTGGACCTATAATAGTAATCCTCTGACCCTGGCACAGAAATCCTTCTTCAAGTATTACACGACTAATTACATCACCAAATCTTAAGGTGAGATCATCAAGCCATTTGAATGCAGTTATTCTGATTTGAGAGTCCATAATATTCTAGTCCTCCTTACTTGATTGAAATAATCATACTTTCATTTCTAGGCAAGCACTATCTACTAAACAAATATATGCAATTCTCCTTAATAATTATAAAAACACAACTTAAACCAAAGCATTTTTATATATTTGGAATAAAATTCGGCATCAATGGGAATATTCCAGAAATCAGTAATTCAGAAATACCTTAAAACTCTCGATAGCAATATCGTCAATCATGCATATGAGAAGTTTAAGGAGTTTTATGGGGATAAGGAAAGGGTAGAAAATATTAAACTACTGAAAGAGGAAAACTACCAGGAGGGTTTTTTACGTGAGATATTTGTGCAGGTGCTGGGATATACCATTAATCCTGATAATAATTACAACCTGACTACGGAATATAAAAACCAAGCTGATGCTAAAAAGGCTGATGGTGCTATCCTAAAGGACGGGAAAGCTATTGGTGTTATTGAACTTAAGTCTACTAAGATAAAAAGTCTTGAGAGTATAAAGGAACAGGCTTTTAATTATAAGGTTAACCAGCCTGATTGCAAATATGTAATCACGTCCAATTTCCATAAGCTGAGATTCTATATTGATAATGCCACAGAATTTGAGGAGTTTGATCTGTTCAATATTACTGAAAGTGAGTTCCAGGAGTTATATCTTATCCTGGCAAAGGAGAATCTTTTTAATGAGATTCCAGTAAAGCTAAAGGATGAAACAAAGTTCCATGAGGAAAATATTTCTGATAAGTTTTATAAAGATTATTCTGCATTTAAGAATAAGATATTCCAGAACCTGATAAAGAATAATCCACAATACGATAAATTATTATTATTCAAAAAAACACAGAAGTTCCTGGATAGGTTGCTATTTATATTCTTTGCCGAGGATAATGGTCTTGTGCCTCCAAACGCTATTTCAAAAATTGTTGAACAATGGGTGCAGTTAAATGATCTGGAAGCCTACCAGCCCCTATACGACAGATTTAAATTATTATTTGATCATCTGAATACCGGACATAAATATAAAACTTATGAATTACCTGCATATAACGGAGGTTTATTTGCTCCTGATGAAGTACTGGATAATATAAAACTTGATGATGAGATATTGAAGGATGATAGCCTTAAGCTCTCTGCCTATGATTTTAACACTGATGTGGATGTAAATATCCTGGGACATATATTCGAGCATTCACTCAGCGAGATTGAAGAAATAACAAGCGAATTACAAGGAGAAAAAACAGATTCCAAAAAATCAAAACGAAAGAAAGACGGAATTTTCTATACTCCCAAATATATTACCAAGTACATTGTAGAAAACACAGTTGGTAAACTTTGTCTTGAAAAGAAAGAAGATCTGGGTATTGTTTACACTGAGATTGATGAAACACTTTACAAAGCTGATGGAAAGATCTCTCAGAAAGGTAAAGCCTTATATGAAAAGCTTGAAGATTATAAAAAATGGCTATTAACACTCAAAATCCTCGATCCTGCATGTGGCAGTGGTGCATTCCTGAACACAGCTCTTGAATTTCTGATAAGGGAACATAAAGAAGTTGATGATATAATAAGCGAATTATTGAAAGAGCCATTGCGTTTGTTTGATACAGACATCGCTATCCTGGAAAACAATTTATACGGAGTTGATATTAATGAAGAAAGCGTTGAAATAGCAAAACTTTCATTATGGTTGCGTACAGCCAGGAAAGGCAGAAAATTATCAATTCTAAGTAATAATATTAAGTGTGGTAACTCCTTAATTGATGACCCTGAAGTTGCAGGAGACAAAGCATTTGACTGGAATAAGGAATTCCCTGAAATTATGAGCAAAGGTGGTTTTGATGTGGTGATTGGGAACCCGCCGTATGTGAGTCATGACAGAATTGAGAATAAGTCCTACTTTGTTGACAATTATCTTGCATATCAAGCATTTGCGGATTTGTTTTGTTATTTCTTTGAGCTAGGAATAAAAATAATTAGAGCCAATGGATTAATTTCTTTCATTACGTCAAACTCATTTTTAAGAGCTGACTATGGTAAACCTTTACGAGACTATTTTATTAATAATACATCAATAAAGCAGCTCATTAATCTTGGAGAAGTTCAAATCTTCTCAGATGCAATTGTTAATTCCGTTATTGTAACCCTTTCAAAGCAAAAATCCTCAGAAGTCAAGGCTTTAATAATAAATAATAGGTATAATATCAACGAGGATTTTAAATCATACATAGAATTTAACAAATTTTACTATAAACAAACTGATTTTGATTCATTATCGTGGAATTTAAGCAGACCAGAAATATTACAACTTAGAAATATAATTAAAGGGGAAAATCCCACACTTGAGGATTTAGGAACCAAAATCAGACTTGGATTAGCAACTGGTTCAAATGAAGCTTTCATCATCACTGAAGAAAAAAGGGAACAATTAATTAAAGAAGATCCAAAGAGCAAAGATTTGATTAAACCTATGTTAAGAGGTCGAGATATTCATAGATATTACTATACTTTACCTAAATTATATTTACTCTTGACAAAGAATGGGATCAATGTTGAGAATGATTATTCTGCAATTTTTAATCATCTGAACTCTTATGGTGATAAATTTAAAAAGAGAGGAGCCAAAGGAGTTCATTGGACTAATCTAAGAGCATGTTCTTTCTTTGATGATTTTAAGAAGGATAAAATTGTTTGGATTGAGCTAACTGATAATGGAAGATTTAGTAAATGTAGTGATGAAGTTTTTTTATTAAATAGTGCTTATTTCTTATTACCTCCGCCAAATATTAAAACTGGCTATTTATTAGGTTTACTAAATTCAAAAGTAATTGCATTTTATTTGAGGCAAATTGCAAATACAAGTGGCATGGGAACTACCTGTAATTAGAAAAATAGAGTAAACAATTTTTGGAAAAATAAAGGTAACACTTTTGAGAAATTTCAGTTGGATTTTTAGCTAGCTAAAAATCCAACTGAAGATGAAAATTTCAAAAACAAAACGTGT
>Ga0222626_1000454_pt1 | contig 23906 bp, 16 predicted proteins | sample AntAcemetageno91_FD_179862 | JGI IMG/M metagenome (GOLD analysis project Ga0222626, IMG submission 179862) | Saline water microbial communities from Ace Lake, Antarctica - #91 | ecosystem: Environmental > Aquatic > Non-marine Saline and Alkaline > Saline | place: Antarctica: Ace Lake | collected...
TTGACAAACTCGTAAAAAGTCGGAAAGCACCCGTTGTTGTCATTCCCGCGAAAGCGGGAATCCAGTAAAATCAAATAGTTCTGGACTCCCGCTCCCCGATCAGGTCGAGGACAAGCTTCGCGGGAGTGACGGCCTTAGAGACTTTTTACGAGACCATCAAAGTTAGTTCGCTAACCTGCCGAAAAATTTATCTTGACCCACCAACTCAATTTATCTAAGTTTAATAAGTCAAGGATGACGCCCATGTAAAAAGTCAAACAGCACCCGTTTTCGTCATTCCCGCGAACGCGGGAATCCAGGGAAATCAACCACTTCTGGACTCCCGCGTTCGCGGGAGTGACGGCCATGGAGACTTTTTACAAGGCCATCAAGGATGCAGATGTCCCTTCCCTAATCTGAAAGCTGGAGTTTCCTTTACAATTGCGTGACAAAAATGGAGTTTTGTCAGGAGAAAGTAGTGGTATGAATGTCACTCTAAAGCTAAAGATCCTTCTCATGGTTGGCATTATCACGCTCGCTTCGCTTTTAGGCTGTATTCTGTTAATTCATAATGCCAGGGTTATCGGAAATGGTCTCCGAATTGAAACCGAAAACCATATTAAGGCGCTTATCGGAAGAAACGCAGAGAGAATCGAATCCGCAATGCTTCTTATGGAAAGGAATGCGGATGACCTTGCAACGGCGGGGGAGGCCTTTTTTGCAATCTGCAAGGCAAAAGACCAGGATATTACCGAACAGATTAAGGGATATCTCGTCAATAATTTTAAAAAACTGCCAAGAGCGATCGGGGGTGGTCTGTGGTATGAGCCTTACGTCCTGTTTGACAAAAGGCGCAATTATGGGCCCTATGTCTACAGGGAAAATGACGAGGTATTTTTTACCTGGGACCTGAACACAACTACCTATGACTACCACAACCAGGCCTGGTATCGGCTTGGCATTCCAAAGGAATGGGACAGAGCAGAGGAGAGACCCCTCAGGATCTACTGGACAGATCCATATTTTGATGAAGCAGCAACCAAAGCCCTTATGATTACGGTCGATGCGCTTATGCATGACCAGCAGGGCAGACTAATAGGTCTTTCCACCGTTGATTTCAGTCTGGAGGATTTAAAGGAGATGGTGGCCAGGATGACTGTCACTCCCAACTCTCTTCCCTTTGCAGTGGATCTTTCAAGCGGTCTGTTGATATCATTTCCCGCTGATCCGTCTAAAGTTATGAGAAAAATTGATGATCTTGACTGGGGAAAGGAACTCGAACAGGTTAAGAATGTCAAGCCGGGAGAAGTTGTCGTGAATCTGCTATCTCTTCACGGCAATAGGTTTTTGCTATTCTACGCTGTCACCAGGACCGGAACAGCCCTTGGCATTGTGGCGCCCTATGAGGAGCTCTATGCAAACATCAACGAGCTCAATCGCTCAAATATGTACACGTCCTTTATTGTTATCTTTGTCCAGATTATTTTATATCTTCTTATTGCTTTGTTCATGGTGAGGCGCATATGCAACCCAATCAGCAAACTGACAGATGTTGCGCAGGAAATTGCAGAAGGGGATCTAATCGGCGCATCCAAATCTCTGGCTGCCATTGATCATATCAGCCCTTCGGACAGGGACGAGACCGGACGGTTGTTAGCTGCATTTCAAGGTATGAACAAAAATCTCAATGCCCTGTTTGGTCAGGTCCAGCGCTCCGGAACTCAGGTAGCCTCTTCATCAACTCAGATAGCTGCTTCTTCAAAGCAGATTCAGACTACAATCAGCGACCAGGCAACTTCCACCAATCAGGCAAGCGTTTCCTCAAAGCAGATTTCCGCCACGGCAAGTGCTTTAGCTGACACCATGAATGAGGTGGCAACGGCAGCGTCTGAGACCGCAGGACTGGCCGGGTCAGGCCAGGCAGGCTTAAAAGAGATGGAGATGTCAATGCAGGGTGTGCTGGATGGAACAGAATCAGTTTCTGCAAAGCTTGAGGAAATCAAAGAAAGCGCCCTGGGCATAGGTTCTATTGTGTCTACGATGACGAGGGTAGCGGATCAGACCAACCTGCTCTCTCTCAATGCAGCAATCGAAGCTGAGAAGGCCGGTGAGTACGGTCTCGGGTTCTCCGTGGTAGCAAGCGAGATTCGGAGATTAGCAGATCAGACCTCCGTAGCTGTATTGGACATTGAGGATATGGTAAACAGGATGGAGGCATCCGTATCGGCCGGGGCTACTGAAATGGATGTATTTTCGCGGAAAGTGAGTTCTGCTGTCGATAAAATCAGCAAGACAGGGAAACAACTTGATGGTATAATGGAGAGAGTGCGTACCCTGCCACCCCGTTTTGAAACAGTTAATGAGGGGATGGAGGCACAGTCCGAGAGCGCCGGCCAGATCAGTGAGACCATGAACCATTTGAATATTATAACCCAGAACACCCTGGAGGCCTTACGTGAATTTAACCTTGCAGCAGAATATCTGAGAGAGGCTGCTCAGGATCTGCAGGATGAGGTCTCACGCTTTAAGGTAAACTGAGGTGCTCAACAATCCCTAAGGTGAAAGTAATGAAAATTATGCTGAAGCACAAGGTGATCGGTCTGCCGGTGGTAGCGGCGATACTGCCGGTACTCGTCATATTTGTACTGACGTTTATGGCGCAGAGACATGTTACCCGGGAAATCGAAGACGGTTTAGATCTCCTGGCTCAAAAGAATATCGAAGGAATTGCTCTCGCGATACATAACACATTTGAAGCCACAAGAAACATGGTTCAGATGGAATTAGACCGCAATTTGGAAGGATTTTCACTCCTTCTTGAAGAGATGGGAGGGATTTCCGAGTCATCAAGTATGGTATCCTGGGAGGCAGTTAACCAGCTTACAGGGGCGAACAAAAAGATATTGCTCCCAAAAATGCTCGTGGGAGGTTTATGGATTGGTAAAAACAGGGCTATAAAGGGGCCTACACCCTATGTGGATGATGCCCACACCCAGTTCGGAGGAACCTACAGCATTTTCCAGCGTATGAATGAGCAAGGGGATATGATTCAGGTGGCAACTAACCTGCCAGCCTCTAAAGATTACAGGGCCATTGGAAGCTATATCCCTGCTCTCTATAAAGGCGTTCGAAATCCGATTATTTCCACCATACTGACAGGCAAGGAATACACCGGCCTCGCAAATGTTGTGAATAACTGGTATATGTCTGATTTCAAGCCGATCACTGACAACAGGGGAAGGGTTTTAGGTATGCTGTTTACCGGCATGGTCAATAAACCCCCTGATAGCCTGCACCGGGCTGTTATAGACACTAAAGTTGGAAAGACCGGATATCTTTATGTTCTTGGCGGCCAACTCCCCTTTCACCGGGGACACTATATTATTTCAAAAGATGGAAAACGTGATGGTGAAAATATCTGGGATTCGAAGGATGAAGATGGCCGCCTTTATATTCAATCCATAGTAAACAAAGCAGTTGGACTAAAGAAAAAGGAAGTGGCATATGAGCGGTATCCGTGGCAGAATATTGGGGAGTCTGCTCCACGGTGGAAAGTGGCAGCCTTTACCTATTTTGAGCCATGGGACTGCGTGATTGCGGCCAGCGTATATGAAGAGGATTACTATGATGCAAAAGAGAAGGTTGAGGCCTCAATGTCTCAAATGCTCTGGGTTATGCTCATAAGCGGACTTGTTATGCTTGTCCCGTTTATTTTAATCGCCTTCTTTTTGGGAAATAAGCTTACCAAACGGATCATTCTGATAACAGACATATCAAAAGAGATCGCCAGGGGCGACCTTTCATCGGCGACCGCCTCTGTCAAGTCATTGGCCGTGGCAGATGATTCAGGGAACAAGGTCGGTTCTGAGGACGAAACAGGACATCTGCTCAGCTCCATCAAGACCATGACGGAAAGCCTTAATTCCTTAGTTGGTCAGGTTCAGCGATCCGGGATCCAGGTTACCTCATCTTCAACCGAATTAGCCGCCACTGCGAGAGAGCAGGAGGCCACCATGTCAACCCAGGTCGAATCTATCAAAGAGGCAGTTAAGCTGGTAGAAGAGATCTCTCGCGTTGCAATGGAATTGGTGGAGACCATGCAGCAGGTCGCAGCAAAGTCTCAGGAAACGGCAGGATTTGCAAGCAAGGGTCAAACAGACCTTGCGCGCATGGAGGAGGCTATGGCAAATATGGAGACCGCTTCCAAATCGATATCCGGCAGGTTGGAGACTATCAACGAAAAGGCAGAAAATATCACGAATGTGGTAACAACCATTACCAAGGTTGCGGACCAGACCAACCTCCTTTCACTGAACGCAGCCATTGAGGCGGAGAAGGCAGGGGAGTACGGAAGAGGGTTCAATGTAGTGGCTCGGGAGATACGGAGGTTAGCGGACCAGACTGCCGTGGCCACCTTGGATATTGACCAGATGGTCCAGGAGATGCAATCTGCGGTTTCTGCCGGTGTTATGGAAATGGACAAATTTATAGCAGAAGTAAATCGCAGCGCAGAAGACGTCGGTAAAATCAGCTCACAGTTAGCGCGGATCATTGAGCAGGTTCAGGCTCTGTCACCCAGTTTCGATAATGTTAATGTGTCCATGGGTCTGCAATCTGAGAATGCCCGTAAAATAAATAACTCTATTGCGAACCTAAGTGAAGATATGGAAACTACCACCGAAAGCTTAAGAGAATCGTTTTCCGCTATTGAACAATTGAACGAGGCTGCGAGAAGCCTTCATGACGAGGTATCACGCTTCAAAGTCAGCTAAAGTGATTGATAATGAAAACTTACTCAAATATTCAATATTCCCCGCTTTTACTATTAACAAGGCGGGATTTCCACTTTGCTCCAGCAATATTCAATATTCAATTGCCCAAATATGCTGTTTTGGCATTGATCTTTGTAGTCGCTTTTGCTTCTTGCCCTTCGTTTGCAGCTCCTAAAGAGCTAACGCTGGCAGTCGGGTTGGCCATACCCCCTTATAATATCCCGGAGACAAAATCGGGGATAGAACTCGATATTGTGCGAGAGGCTCTTAAGAATAAAGGGTATACGATCAAACCAAAATATGTCCCGTTTGCGCGTGTTAAGAGGGAGCTTAAAGACCAGACGGTAGATGGGGCCTTGACCATCAATCCGGACTCTGGCATAGAGGCTTTTTATTCTGATGAGCATATTGTTTGTGAAAATGTTGTGATCAGTTTGAAAGGGAATAAATTCAATATAAAGGACGTCAATGATCTCAAGGGGAAAAGCGTCCTTGCGTTTCAAGATGCAACCATATATTTGGGAAAGGATTTTGCCTCTATGGCAAAGGAAAATCCTGAGTATAGAGAGATCGCCAAACAACAGCTCCAGATTAATTTACTATACAGCAATCGTGTGGACACAATTGTTTTAGATGAGACTATTTTTTACTACCTCCGCCAACGCAACGATATGGTGGATACGTCTCAGCCTATTGATACCTGGCATATCTTTCCTCCAACAACCTTTAGCGTTGCGTTTGTTAATAAAGAAGTCAGGAATGATTTTAATGAGGGGCTGAAACAGTTGCGTAAAACCGGTCACTACGATGAAATAGTGAAGAAATATATTACAGATCAGGGATTCAACGATTAAAGGGGTATCATCATGCGTAATTGTAGCATAGTTACAAAGATAGTGGCATCTGCCTGCGGTATTGTGTGCACCCTGGTGTTATTAGGCGGGTTTGTTTTGATTAAGTTCGAAATAAGAATGGTTCATAGCTTTACCGAAGAAATTTTATCAGGCATGCATCACTTTATTGATGAAAGGGCTGAAGAAGAAGAAAAGTCTCTAAGGGAAGATGTCAAGTTTAACGCCGAAATCCTTAGTGGCATTGGGGCCACATATCTATACAACCTTGATCAAGACGGTCTGAAGTATTCTCTCCGGCCTTATATGAATTATCCTGAAATAGTGGCTATAAAGGCCTTGGACGAGAAGGGCAAGCCTTTTGCCGCTGCCTGGAGGAATTCCGGCATTAAGACGGGAGATGCGCTGCCTCAAGATCTGAAACTCAATGACAGCCTGTCGGTTTCTGTAGATTGCATGCAAGATGCAAAGAAAATCGGCAATTTTCAGGTTTACTACATTGACACCTTATTAAAAGAGAAGATCAAACTTCGGAAAAAGAAGGCCTCCGAAGAGGCAAAGATCTTTGAGAACGCTTCTCGTTCTCAGCTTAATCGTGCCATTGCAAGCCAGACTATTGGGGTTTTTGTCATACTTCTGGCCTTGGTTGTATCTCTGATATTCTTCTTGAGGGCATTGGTCCTTAAACCGCTGAATGATGTTTCGGAAATTGCTCATAAATTATCTGACTTTAACCTTACTGTGGGCATTAATATCACGAGAAAAGACGAAATTGGGGCCTTACTGAGGGCCATAGATGGGATGGCCACATCTTTTCGGAAGGTTGTCGGCCAGGTCCAGCGCTCCGGTATCCAGGTTACATCCTCTTCAACCGAATTGGCCGCCACTGCCAAAGAGCAGGAGACTACAATGGCAAACCAGGTGGAATCTACCAACAGGGTTGTGAAGTCGGTGGAGCAGATTTCCGAAGTTGCGACAGAATTAGTGAATACGATGGAACAGGTGGCATCAATGTCCCAGGACACTGCGGGCTTTGCAAGCAAGGGCCAAACAGACCTTTCGCGCATGGAGGAGGCTATGGGAAGTATGGAAACCGCTTCCAAATCGATATCCGGCAGGTTGGAGGCTATCAACGAAAAAGCGGAAAATATCACGAACGTGGTAACAACCATTACAAAGGTTGCAGACCAGACCAACCTCCTCTCACTGAATGCGGCCATTGAAGCGGAGAAGGCGGGGGAGTACGGAAGGGGCTTCAATGTAGTGGCGCGAGAGATACGGAGATTAGCGGACCAGACTGCCGTTGCCACCTTGGATATTGATCAGATGGTCAAGGAGATGCAATCTGCGGTTTCTGCCGGAGTTATGGAAATGGATAAGTTCATAGCAGAAGTAAATCAGAGCGCAGAAGACGTCGGAAGGATCAGCATTCAGTTGGCCCGGATCATTGAGCAGGTTCAAGCCCTGTCGCCCAGTTTTGAGAATGTTAATGTTTCCATGGGTCAGCAGTCGGAAAACGCCCAAAAAATCAATTTGGCTATGGCAAATTTAAGCGAAGAGATGCAGCAGACAATGGATTCCCTGCGCGAAACCTATGGCGCTATTGAGCAATTGAATGAAGCCGCAAGAGGCCTGCAGAACGAGGTGTCACGCTTCAAGGTAGAGTGATTGAATTGAATATTGAAGATTGAATATTGCAATTTATGGTGGAGACTTAAGAGTGAAGAGTATTGCCGAATGACTGGATGGTTCCATCGTCAATATTCAATCCCAAGGGTGTGCTTGATGCGACTGTTTTTGATGCGACTGTTCTTGATCATACTATTCTTTGTTAGTAGTGCTTCTGTCAGTTTTGCTGAGACGATCATCCTGGGTGCTGAAAATGACTGGGTCCCCTACTCAAACCATGATGGTACAGGAATGGCGAGTGAGATTGTCCTTGCCGCTTATAAAGCAATCGGCATTGATGTCAAGCTCCAGGTAGGTCCCTATAACCGGCTATTGAAGATGGTCAGAAATGGAGAGATCATAGGAGCCTTCAACGTGCCGAAGGAGAGATCCAATGAGAAAGAATATATCTTTGGAAAGATACCGCTTTTCACTGCTTTGTCGGCCTATTATTATAATGTTGAGGAACCTTTGTCCGCTACTCAAAAGGAAGAACTGGTAAACGGGGAAAAGGTCGGAGTGGTCTTCGATTACGGATATGGCGAGTTTTTTTCTAATAATGACCGGGTCACTAAAATAAAAGTGAGATCAGATTTGCTGAATCTGCGGAAGCTGGCCAAAGGTCGGATTGATGTGACAATATTGTACGATAAGACTGCCCAAAAACTCATTAAGGAAAACGGTTTGACCGGCAAAATTCTAAAGGCCTTTGACAGCGAAACCGCTGAAATCTATGTCGCCTTTTCCAAGGTCTTTCCTAAGGCCCAATATTATGCTGACAAATTGGATGAAGGTCTCGGCATTATTAAGGCCAACGGGATTTACAAAAGGGTTATGGATGCCTACTGAGGTTGGTTGAGTGGTCGTCAGTCGTCAGTGGTCAGTGGGCAGGGGGCGGAGGATGGAACTGCGGATGATTGGATGATTAGGATGGATGGCATTGATTATTGGTCATTCAGTGGTTATTCGTTTCGCTGTCATTCAGTTGTTATTCGGTTGTGATCGATCGACGTTGGACATTGGACTTTGGACGTAGGTTGCGGGTTGCAGGTTTTTTCAATCATCAATCGACAATCATCAATCAACAATCCACAGGGGGGGGTCTCACGGGATGCTGGTACTGCTCTTTTATTTGGGCGACGTTATGTATACCATGAAATGTGAAAAGGTAAGGGAAGTCGCCCCGTTGGTTAAGCTCAAGGAGATGCCTCATGCACCGGACTACTTTGCGGGTCTCTTCAATTACCGGGGCGTTATTGTTCCTGTAATTGACTTACGTATCCTGATTCAGGGACGACCGTGTGAGATGCGGCTGAGTACACGGATTATCCTTGTGGACTATGTTAGAGACGACAATACCCCTTACATCCTCGGGCTTATGGCGGAACGGGTTACCGAGGCAGTAAGGAAATCTGAAGATGCTTTTGTGTCGCCCGGACTGAGCATGCAGGAAGCTCCCTACCTTGGGGGTTTTGTTATGGAGAACAAAGAGATGATTCAACATATCGATTTGGACCTCCTGCAGAACAGCTTTAAGTTTCTACCCATGCTCGAAGGTGGCAATAATGTCCTTGACGATGATTGAATCTTTGCTTGAGAAAGAGATCGGGGTATCTGCGGACGCAATCGGCCCTGAAGTCATAGCCAAGGCAGTTCGCCTTCGCGTCGCTGAATGCGGGTTGGCAGACATCAAGGCCTATTTTGGCTTTGTGAAGACATCCGAAGAGGAACGGGGGAACCTGATAGAAGCAGTAGTTGTGCCGGAGACATGGTTTTTCCGGAACAAGAAATCATTTGCTTTTCTCTCTAATTACGTTATTAGGGAATGGCTTCCAAAACATAGGGGCGACCGCCTGCGTGTGTTAAGCGTTCCATGCTCCACTGGAGAGGAGCCTTACTCCATTATAATGGCCCTTATGGATGCGGGGATTGGAGAAAATCGCTTTCATATAGATGGGGTGGATATAAGTGAGGCGGCCCTCGGCAGGGCTAATTCAGGGGTTTATAATAAAGGGTCTTTCCGGGGCGATGATCTGTCTTTTAGAAAACGCTATTTTGAACCAAAAGGGGATGCTTATCAGCTTAACGCTGACGTCAGAAAAGGGGCGCAGTTTATTAAGGGTAATCTGTTAGATGACAGCTTTTTTATGGACCAAGAGCCCTATGACATTATCTTCTGCCGCAATCTATTGATCTATCTAAGCTCAGAGGCAAAGAGGCGTGTTGTTGAAATTCTGGACCGGTTGTTAATGAGGTCCGGGGTCCTGTTTTTGGGCCATGCGGAACGACAGGTGGCGATCGAGTGGAAGTTCGCTGGCATCCCTGAATTTGGTGTTTTTGCCTGTCGGAAAGAGCGACGCAAAAAGGATAACAAGACTAAACCGGCTGTTCATGCTCAACCCCATCCCTGCCAGAGACTGTTTGAAAAGGCAGGCAAGAGACTTCGGGCCGCCCCCCGTTCGAACCCTCCAGTTGCCATTGTTGAAACCTTTAAACCCAAGGTTTTGAGTGAACAGATAGATAGCAAGGGGTCTCTTGAAGGCAAGAAGGATGTGTTTAATGAAGCCCAGCGATTGGCGGATCAGGGGTCTCTTCTTTCAGCGCTGGAACTTTGTGAGACTTTTTTAAGGGAAAATCCTTTCCATGTTCAGGCACATTTCCTGATGGGCCTTATACTTGAAGCCCTGGACAATGAGGAAAGGGCCGAAGAGTTTTTTAACAAAACTATTTACCTGGACCCTAATCATTACGAGTCCCTGAATCACCTCTCCTTTGTTGTTGAGCATCGTGGTGACAAGAAGAGGGCTGCCCATTTGCGAAGGAGGGCACGGCGGATTTCTCAGAACGGGTAAAGTTTCTAACCCGGATAAACCGGTCAAAGTGCGACGGAGATCCGGTCTTCAGTGAAACTGATGCGGGGAACCAAAAAGGTCTCTCGCAAAGGCGCAAAGCTCGCAAAGAAAAACAATGAAATGGTCTGTAAGGTTCTAAGAGGATCGATTATGCAGAAGGAAGAGAGCTGCTGGAAACGGATAGGGGTATGGGGGAAAGAAGAGCCCCGCTGCCCCAAACTAAAAGAGGTTATCCATTGCCGCAATTGCGATTTGTTTACCCAGGCGGGCAGAAATCTCCTGGAACGTGATCTCCCCGTAGAATACAAAAATGAGTGGGGTCAGATCTTATTGGAAAAAAAGGGTGAGGATCCGATCGGTACGTTCCCTGTGGTTACATTTCGGGTTGAAGGTGAATGGTTGGCTCTTCCGGCCCGGGTTTTTTCAGAGATTATGGACAAAGTTAGCATCCACACCCTACCTCACCGAAAAAAAGAGGTCTTGAAGGGCCTGGTAAATGTTCATGGTGAAATACAGATATGCGTTTCGTTAGAACGTCTAATCGGCCTGGAGGAAGAAGCCGAAGATAAGGAAAAGGAACAGAAGCTGCATGAGCGAATGATGGTGGTGAGCAAGGATGGGGATGTCTGGGTCTTCCCGGTGAAAGAGATCCATGGGATTCATCATGTCCATCCCGAGTTATTCCAGAATGTTCCTGTGACCATTACCAAATCCAAATCTACATTTACTAAGGAAATCTTTAAATGGAAGGATGAACACGTGGCCTTATTAGATGACGAACTCCTGTTTTACAGCTTGAAAAGGAGTATACAGTGACAGAAGCAAACGGGCAAGACCATGGCGATCTTTCCATGCTGGACCTCTTCAGGTCAGATGTGGAAATCCATACCGAGACAATAACCGATGGCCTCTTGGCGCTTCAGGCCAATCCGGACGCCTTAGACAGGATCGAGGCCATGACACGGGCCGCACATTCCATAAGGGGGGCCGCGCAGATCGTTGATTTGGATGCGGGTTTAAAGGTGGCCCGGACAATGGAGGAATGTCTTATCGCTGCCCAAAAAGGGGAGGTGTCTTTAAGCTCAGATCAGATCAATACCCTCCTTAGGTGTGTTGATCTGCTCAAGCGTATGGCTGAGGCTGCTTACAAAGGAGAACCGGAATGGATTCCTGACCACCAGGAAGAGATTGAGTGCCTGATTGCAGCTATAATTGTTTCCCAGGAAACGCCGCCAGATTTTGGCGGGGATATTTCCTCACAGGAAGAAGCCCGAACAGCGGCTGAAGCACCTTCCCCGCAGACGGAGTCATCGCTATCCCCACATGCCGTTAAAGCAAAGGATGTAGATGCAAGTCTTGAGGAAACAGCATTGACGTCCGACCCCGCCATGCTGGATCTCTTCCGCACTGAAACACAAGACAATGTGGCAATCTTAAACGACGGGCTCTTGGCCTTGGGAGACAACCCTGACGCCCCAGATCGACTTGAATCCTTGATGAGGGCCGCCCACTCCATAAGGGGTGCGGCACGGATGATGAGTTTTGACGACGTTACAAAGGTCGCACATGCAATGGAGGAATGTTTCGTCGCTTCCCAGAAGGGAGAGATATCCTTAGTTGCAGATCAAATCGACATACTCCTCAGGGGAGTTGACATGCTCAACCAAATAGCGGAGGCAGCAGGGGAGGGGGGATCAGAATCGGTTGATAGTCACCAGAAAGATATCAAACCGTTGGTTGAGGCCATAAGGGGGATTCTCTCCCCGAAAACACCGATCCCAGAGGAGATCCCCACCCGCCCTCTCCCTTCAACCGGGCCGATCTCAGGGCAAGAGAGTGAGACGGGAACCGAGGGAACCGCCCTAATCTCCGACCCCACCATGTTAGATCTTTTCCAGACAGAAGTGGAAACCTATGTGGCGGTATTAAATGACGGCTTGTTGGCCTTGGAAAACGATCCGGGAGCTACGGATCAATTAGAAGCCCTTATGAGGGCGGCACATTCCATAAAGGGCGGGGCCAGGGTAGTAGGTTTGGATGTTGCCGTCAGGGTGGCTCATGTAATGGAAGACTGCTTTGTGGCGGCGCAAAAGGGGGAGGTGTCCTTAGGCTCAGATCAGATCGACATTCTGTTTCAGATTGTGGACCTCCTGACCCAGCTCTCTGAATCTCTCAATGAGGGAGGAACTGATTGGGTGGGTCAACACCGTCAAGAGATTGACCGGCTGGTTGGCGCCATATCTGCAATTATCGATGGAGAGTCAGCCATTGAGGTTTCTTCAATGGAAGTGACGCCTTCCGTGAAACCGGGCCCGCCGTCCAAATTATCGGCAGAGCCTGTCCAAGCTCCCGCAGATACTGCAGTGGGGCTGCCGATTCCCCAGGAAGCAGGCGAAACCTTGCCCAAGCAAGGTCTGACGGAAAGGGACCGGACAGTACGGGTAACGGCAGCGAAGATTGAACGCCTGGTTGGCCAGGCAGGAGAGGTAGTGGTAAGCGCCCGCGGGCTTCCTGCTTTTTCAGAAGCCCTCCTGGGTCTTAAGCGAAATCATATCGAACTACTCAATATTTTAGAAGGATTACAGGAAATCTTAGTGCAAAAAGGTAGTGACCCTAACGCCTTTGATCTCTTGCTCCAGGCGAGACAAAAGACTAAGACAATAGGTCTGAATTTGGCTGAGAGGTTGAACCAGTTTGATATATTTAACAGCACTTCCGTTGCCCTTTCTGATCGTCTCTACCATGAAGTTGTTTCCGTACGAATGCGCCCCTTTTCTGACGGGGTTCAGGGTTTTCCGAGGATGGTGCGTGATCTTGCCCGTGAATTAGGCAAGAAAGTCCGCTTCAATATCATGGGTAAATCCACGGAAGTGGATCGAGACATTTTAGAGAAATTGGATGCTCCCCTCAATCACCTTCTGCGCAACGCCATAGATCACGGAATTGAACCCCCCGGAGATCGTCTAACTGCTGGAAAGCCTGAAACCGGTAACCTGCGTTTAGAGGCTACCCACCGATCGGGCATGCTTATGATAACGATTTCCGACGATGGCCAGGGCATCAATCTGGAAAAATTGAGAGAAAAGATTGTGCAAAAGGGCCTTGCCGGCTCCGATATGGTCAAAAAGATGACTGATCCGGAACTTATGGACTTCCTGTTCCTTCCTGGATTTTCCACCGCAAAAAATGTCACTGAGATTTCAGGACGGGGCGTGGGTCTGGATGTGGTCCGCAATATGGTCCATGAGGTGGGCGGATTGGTCCGTGCCGTATCCAAGCCGGGAGAGGGATTAACCTTTCATATGGAGCTGCCGCTGACGCTCTCTGTGGTTCGGACCTTTTTGGTGGAGATCGCGGGAGAACCCTATGCTTTCCCCCTTGCGAGAATTGACAGGTGTCTCGAACTCTCAAGATCAGAAATCGATACAGTGGAAGACCGCCAGTACTTCAGGTTTGACGATAACAATATCGCGTTGGTTGATATCCACCACGTTTTGGAGTTAAAAGCCCCACCGCAACAGGATGAGGAACTATTCGTTGTGGTAGTAAGTGATAGATTAAACTTCTATGGTCTTTCCGTGGACAGGTTCTTAGGCGAATACGACCTTGTGGTAAGACCCGTGGACCCGCGACTGGGAAAGGTCGCTGACATAAGTTCGGTAGCGGTGATGTTGGACGGGTCTCTTGTGCTGATTTTTGATGTGGAGGACATGGTGCGGTCTATAGATAACCTCCTTTCAGGCCGCAGGCTCCGCAAACTGAGCAGCGTGACCGATAAGGAAGAAACAAAGAGAAAAAAACGGATTTTGGTTGTGGATGATTCATTTACTGTCCGGGAGATGGAACGTAAATTACTTGAAAACAAGGGGTATGAAGTGGAAACAGCCGTTGACGGGGTGGATGGCTGGAACGCAGTACGTGCCAATCATTATGACATGGTAGTGTCAGATATTGATATGCCGAGGATGAATGGCATCAAATTCGTAACGCAAATCAAACAGCACGCTGAACTAAAATCCTTACCTGTTATAATTGTCTCCTATAAGGATAAGGAAGAGGATCGTTTCTTGGGTCTGGAAGCAGGGGCCAACTACTATTTGACGAAGAGCAGTTTTGAAGATGAGTCGCTCATAAATGCGGCCGTTGATCTCATAGGGGAGGCGTGATCGTGCGGATTGCCATTGTAAATGATATGGCCTTGGTTCTGGAATTTTTGCGCCAAATTGTCATTAAGGCAGGAGGCAATAAAGTCGCCTGGGTGGCCTGGAACGGGGCTGAGGCCGTGGAAAAGTGCGCGAGAGATACGCCTGATCTGATCCTGATGGACCTGATCATGCCGGTAATGGACGGGGTGGAGGCCACCCGCCAGATTATGACAAAATCTCCATGCCCAATCCTTGTCGTAACCGCCGCTATGGACGGAAATACCGCAAAGGTCTTTGAAGCAATGGGCCACGGGGCCTTAGATGCGATAAACACCCCTGTCATGGGAAATGACGCAGCCGCGCAGCAAAGCAGAAAAGCCTTACTGAAAAGGATTGAAACCATTGGAAAGCTGAACAGGCAATCCGCAATATCTCCTCATCAGCGTCTCACATGGCCGGTCATCCCAAAAAATCTCCCCCCCCTCATTGTAATCGGTTCCTCCACAGGTGGTCCCAAGGCCCTGGCAGCAGTGCTTTCCCGCCTGCCTGGACACCTCAGGGCAGGGATCATCGTTGTCCAGCACGTTGGCGGAGAATTTTCAGAAGGGTTAGCAGACTGGCTAAATGTTCAGACAGATCTGAATGTGCGCCTGGCGTCTGAGGGTCGCCTGCCTGCATTGGCGACTGTTTTTTTGGCGGGGAGTAACGATCACCTGATTTTCGCCCCGGATCTCACTCTTGCATACACCATGGAACCGCGCAATATCCCTTTTCGACCCTCAGTGGATGTATTTTTTAAGAGCGTTGCCAAGCTTTGGCCTTCAAAGGGGGTTGCTGTTTTGCTTACTGGTATGGGTCGGGATGGGGCAGAAGGGCTGGCGACATTGCGCAGAGCCGGATGGTATACCATTGCTCAGGATGAGGCAACCAGCGTGGTTTACGGCATGCCAAAGGCGGCCAAGGAATTGGGGGCTGCAGTTGATATTCTTCCCATTGACGATGTGGCCCCGGCAATCCTGAGGTTTCTCAATTGAAAAACCCAAATCCGTAACGTGTAACCCGTAACTCGTAACCTGCAACTCGTAACCCGGAACAAGCTAATGACTAATGACAATCAAACGGTTTCCTTGACGCATCACCGGATTACGGTTTTGCTTGTTGATGACCAGGCTATGATCGGCGAGGCTGTACGACGTATGCTGGCCCCGGAGCAAGATATCGATTTCCATTTCTGCCAGGACCCTACCAAGGCGATCAAACTGGCAAGCAGGATCCACCCTACCGTTATCCTGCAGGATCTCGTTATGCCCGAGATAGATGGTTTGACCTTAGTCCGTTATTATCGTGCCAATCAGGCCACCCGCAACGTGCCATTGATTGTTCTTTCCAGCAAAGAGGAGGCTCTGACCAAGGCAGAGGCCTTTGCCTTAGGCGCCAACGACTATTTGGTCAAACTGCCTGACCGGCTGGAAATCATAGCACGAGTACGCTATCATTCAAAGGGCTATATCAACCTCTTGGAAAGAAACGAAGCCCAGGCTAAACTCGAAAAGGCAAACAAGGTCATTCGCCAGACTTTTGGCCAGTATCTCTCCGATGACATCGTGGATTCGATTCTTGAAAGACCTGAAGGGGCGGTACTTGGCGGGGAGAAGCGGTTTGTAACGATAATGATGACAGACCTTCGCGGCTTCACTGCTATCGGCGAGCGACTCCCGGCCGAGGATGTGGTAAGTATTATCAATATCTATCTAGAGATCATGACCGAGATCATACTGAAGCATCAGGGTACCATAGATGAATTTATAGGTGACGCCATATTTGTCATCTTCGGGGCCCCGGTCCTGCGAGACAACGATGCCAAGAGGGCCGTGGCGTGCGCCGTTGAGATGCAATTAGCCATGGAAGACGTCAACAGACGGTGCAGGGAGAACGGGTATCCGGAAGTGCATCAGGGTATCGGCATCAATTCGGGCCAGCTGGTAGTAGGCAATATCGGATCAAAAAAGAGGATGAAGTATGGTGTAGTTGGTCGCAACGTAAATCTTACAGCGCGGATTGAATCATATACCGTAGGCGGTCAGATCTTCATTTCGGAAAACACCTTGGAAGAATGTGGCCAGCATCTTCTGAGAATTGACGATCAGTTGGAAGTTATGCCAAAAGGTGTTAAAAAACCGCTTTCCATTTACGAAGTTGGAGGGATCAAAGGCGATTTCAACCTGTTCCTTCCGGAAAAGGTCGAGGTTGAACTGCCAGAATTGCAGATCCCTTTTACCATCATGTTTACAATTCTCGAGGGAAAACACGCAAGCGATGAGACGCATAAAGGGACTGTGGTCAAGATGCTCGACAACGTAGCGGAGATTCGGGCTGGTATTGCCGCCGACAAGCTGACAAACCTCAAGATTTCCGTTTCCGACTATGAAGGAAAGGAGATCACGACGGATTTATATGCCAAAGTCACCAGGAAGGTTTCGGACAGTCCTGCAATTTTCAGGGTCAATTTTACTTCTATTCCACCCGAGGCCGAGGGCTTTCTGAAGGGCGTTATAGCATAAGCAAAACTCGGAACAAGCCAATGACTAATGATAAACAACCAGCCTTCTTGACGCATCACCGGATTACGGTTTTGCTTGTTGATGACCAGGCCATTGTGGCTGAGGCTGTTCGCAGGATGTTAGCTGAGGAACCGGATATCGAATTCCACTACTGTCAGGACCCCTCCAAAGCGATTTTGACGGCATGTGAAATCTGCCCCACGGTTATTTTGTTAGACCTGATTATGCCGGATATTGATGGCCTCACCTTGACAAAATTTTTACGCGCCAATGAAAAGACCCGCGAAATACCATTGATAGTCCTTTCTTCCAAGGAAGAGGCTACTACAAAGGCGGAGGCCTTTGCCTTGGGCGCCAATGACTATCTCGTCAAGTTACCGGATAAGATCGAACTTATTGCACGAATCCGCTACCATTCAAACGGATACATCACTCTCCTTCAGCGCAATGAGACATATGAGGCCCTTGTGGCAAGCCAAAAGGCCCTGACGAGTGAGTTAAACCAGGCCGCAGATTATGTTCGATCTCTCCTTCCGCCTCAACTTGAAGGGGATATCAAGACCGACTCGGAGTTTATTCCATCCACTTCCCTCGGAGGAGATTCCTTCGGCTATCACTGGATCGATGATGACCATCTTGCGATCTATCTGTTGGATGTATGCGGGCACGGAGTTGGAGCGGCCCTTCTTTCCATATCGGCAATTAATTCATTGAGATCTGAATCTCTTAACGATGTTGATTTCCACGATCCCAGCGAGGTGTTGGTCGGTCTCAACGAGGTCTACCAGATGGAGGAGCACAACAACATGTTTTTTACCATCTGGTATGGCGTTTATAATAAAAAACTAAGGGAATTGACGTTTGCCAATGGCGGGCATCCTCCTCCGATTGCAATAATGGGTGAATCACCCGAGACAAGCGAAACGGTGTTACTTGATGTCCACGGGCTTATTATCGGCGGTCTGCCAGGACAGAAATACGAAAAATCTAAGATTGCTCTCAAGGCATTCACAAGGCTATACGTATACAGCGATGGCATATACGAAGTCACCAGACCTGACGGCAGTATGTTGAAGTTGGACGATTTTATCAAAATAGTGAGTAACCTGTCCCTCAATGGCGACGCCTCCCCAAGGGAAATAATTGAAGAAATCAGAAAGGAGCAGGGCTCGGACGTTTTTGATGATGATGTTTCGCTGATGGAAGTCAGGTTTCTACTGCCCTCGTACTAATGAGTGTGCGTAAGAGGGAGTTCACACTTTTTTAATTCCGAAAGTTTAAAGTGCCTAAAATGCCTAAAGTTAAGGAAAATAGGGTCCAGCTGTTGGCTGAGGCAATTTTCTCTGACCTGGCCAAGAAGACAAAGTTTATCAGGCTTGAATATGGAAGATAAAGATCTGATATTGGCCATTGATAACGGGACCCAGAGCCTCAAGGCGCTGATTTTTGATCTAAAAGGAAGGCTGCTCTTTAAGAAAAGGGTTCTGTTCAAACCCTATTTTTCAGAACAACCGGGTTGGGCCGAGCAGGATCCTCTTCTTTTCTGGCAGGCCCTTTGTGATGCCTGTAATGGTCTATGGCAACAGGGAGGGGTTGACAAGGAAAGGATTGCCGGGGTGGCCGTAACCACCCAGAGAGGAACCGTCATAAACGTGGATAGCCAGGGGAAACCGCTTCGCCCCGCCATCCTTTGGTTAGACCAGCGAAAGATCTATGGATTGCCTCCTGTCGGTGGGATATGGGGGATTCTTTTCAAGCTCTCAGGCGTGAGCAGCACCGTTGCCTATCTTCAGGCTGAGGCGGAAGTAAATTGGATACGCACAAAACAGCCGGAGATTTGGAAAGAAACTCATAAGTTTCTGCTCCTTTCGGGATATTTGACATATCGTTTGACCGGGAAGTTCGTTGATTCCATCGGGTGCCAGGTGGGTTATATCCCTTTTGACTACAAACATCTCAGGTGGTCATCGGATTGGGACTGGAAATGGAAAGCAGTCCCGATGGACCCTGACTTATTGCCAAAGCTAATCCCTCCGGGCAAGGTCCTCGGCCAAATTACAGGAGATGCTGCCAAAGAGACCGGAATTCCGGTCGGGCTTCCGCTGATAGCTGCTGCTGCGGACAAGGCGTGCGAGGTGATCGGATCTGGCAGCCTGGACCCGTCCATCGGTTGCCTCAGTTACGGAACGACTGCCACTATTAACGTGACTAATAAGAAATATATTGAGGCAATCCGGATCATCCCCCCGTATCCTTCTGCTGTCAGGGGACACTATTCTATCGAGGTGCAGATCTTTCGTGGGTTCTGGATGGTAAAATGGTTCAAGGAAGAGTTCGGGTATCCGGAACAGCAGAAGGCGGAAATGGACGGCATAGAGGCCGAAGGCCTTTTTGACCGGTTAGTGGAAGATATTCCCCCTGGCTCCATGGGCCTGATGCTCCAGCCATATTGGACTCCTGGCATAAAGATGCCGGGACCGGAGGCAAAGGGCGCTATTATAGGCTTTGGCGATGTCCATACCAGGGCGCATCTTTACCGTTCAATCTTAGAAGGCCTGGCATATGCGCTCAGGGAAGGGGCTGAGCGGATAGAAGGGCGAACCAAGGTCCCCATAAAGAGCCTGCGGGTATCAGGGGGAGGTTCACAGAGCAGGGTTGCCATGCAGGTCACAGCAGATGTTTTCGGTATTCCCACGGCTAAGCCCTCTATATATGAGACATCGGGTTTGGGTGCGGCCATAGATGCGGCTGTGGGACTCGGTCTTCACAACGATTTCCAGTCTGCGATAGAGGCAATGACCCACATTGGAGAGGTCTTTGACCCGGATATGAAGACCCATCAAATGTACGATTCCCTTTACCGTGAGGTATACAAAAAGATGTACAAGCACCTTAAACCCCTTTATAGTCGTATTAGAGATATTACAGGTTATCCGGCTTAGTTGGATACTGGTATTGTGGTTCTTTTTACTTGACGCCCAAGTGGCATTTCGCTATGTTCCCCACTGAAAAAGTAAGTTCTTGTCACCATACCAACAAGAATGTCCATCAGCGCTACCTGAAGTCTGGCAAATGGACAAATAGGAAAAACCTTTAGCTGAAATTTGAAGGGAGGATTGAATAATGGCAGATTGTGAACTCTTGGCCACATGCCCGTTTTTCAACGACATGATGCCTGATCGGCCGGCAACAGCAAAAGTTTTTAAAAAGACATATTGCAACGGGAGTAATGCGGAGTGTGCGAGGTATATAGTCCTAAAAGCCGTTGGCCAGGAGAAAGTGCCTTCTGACTTGTATCCCAATCAAAAGGAAAGGGTCAAGGAGATCATTTCAAGTAGCTGACACTTCACCAAAAACACCATTTTACGCATGTCCGATGCTCAGGGGAACGACAGATAGCCATAGCGACAGGACAGAACCTGTTGTAATAGGATATGAAATGAGTTCGGAACGTCCACGGTCGGGACGTACGATAATAGATACAATGAACCCCTCTCGTTAAATACTCGCCACAAGTTCTTTGTCCTCATCAATATGTTTAGAGGTTCAAGGTTGACGGTCTCGTAAAAAGTCTCTAAGGCCGTCACTCCCGCGAACGCGGGAGTCCAGAAGTGTTTAATTTTCCTGGATTCCCGCGTTCGCGGGAATGACAATAACGGGTGCTTTCTGACTTTTTACGAATTCATCAAGGTTGATGCCCCCGCAAAAAGTAAAAAATTCAAGATTTGCAGTAACGCCCTTAAGACTAACTACTAATAATAATTCGAAATTCCTAAATTCCTAAATCCATGTAAAAAGGATTTTTCACATGGGCGTCAATCTTCAATCGTAAATTTCTTGGGAGACAATGATGAAGAAGGTAAAGATGATTATTAGAATGGCTGTTTTGCTTCTGTTTGTGTTGGCATGTATTGTCCCCGTATCGTGTTCAAAATCTCCAATGAAAGGGTGGAAGTACCAGCCCTATGAAAACAGGCCTCCGAGCTGGGAGAATGATATGGGTCGTCCTGACAGTAGTGGAGGACAAGACCCCTGGACTTAGGGAGAAAAGTAAAGAGATGAAAAGACCTCTTGAGACCATCATACGGCGTATGGTCGACTCAGTAAATGGGAACAGACCACTCTCAGGTCTTGCTGCTGCTGATCAGTTTCGTCCGAAGGAAAATGGAAATGAGGAGGTTGCGCGGAATCTCAATGCCGCTTTTTTGATTGTACTTTCAGGGTCTGAACATTTCTTGTTTGAACAGGCGGGTGAATACTTAGAGACCTTGAAGGGAGATAATAGGTGGGCGGAGATCGCGACTTTCTACGCTGAGGGGGTCAGGCGGATTACCAGGGAGATTTCAGAGGCATGCCTGGCAGATAAAGTATATAATGAGGCATTTGATGAAGCGGCTCAATGGAGTACGCGCTCCGGCACATCCTGGGGGGATGATGCCCGGGAGAAGGTCTGGAAGCTATTTTTTCCTGAAGGGGTGTGGTGTATCGGGGACCATAATGAGCGGATCAGCGAGCTTCGCAAGAAAAGACGCGTCCGTATCACAAGTTTGAATCAGAACCCGGTTAATGAACCGGCACGTCAAATCCTTTTCATGTCCAATCTCCTGATTACGGTCCCGGATGACGAAGAGGATATCGATTCCTTGTCATATCGTGCCGATATGCTCCGGGAGTTGAAGCAGATTGCGCAAGAAAAGCAGAAATACTGGTTTGACCACCCGATCCAGATCGGGGTAAAGAACGAACAAAATGAAGCAATATATGGACTCAGAGGCCTGAATAACGCAATGGCCTTTGAGAAGGCGCGTGGGGTTGTCAGGCCTGATGACAAAATGACCTGTCTCCTGTCCGTATCGGTTACCCACGACGGGCTTCACAGGGTTGTCAAGGACTACCTGGGAGAGGTGTATGCCGGGACAGAGCCATTTCACCATCTTAACATACATCTTTTTTCCGAAATAGATTCTAAGCGAATCCTTGACGATATTATATTGCCGGGAGCAGAAAAATATCTCGGTATTTCTGACGGTGATCCCATAAGAAGAGTATTTGGCGTTGATGGTGAATATGGCAGACACTACAGTTTCCTGAAGGCCATCTCTGCCTTCTGGCAGGTATTGGTCGATCCCGTGGTAAAGGGGTCTTTCAAACTGGATATGGACCAGGTCTTTGATGAAGAGGCCCTAATTGCGGAGACCGGACAGTCTGCATTGGAACATTTTGTTACGCCGCTGTGGGGGGCAGAAGGGACAGAGACGGAGGGGAGGGCCGTAGAGTTGGGGATGATGGCCGGGGCCCTCGTCAATGAGCGGGATATCGGTCATGGTTTGTTTACACCTGACGTGCCGATCCCTGAGTCGGTTCCTGAAGGGGAAGCTGTTATTTTTTATAGCCCTCTTCCCATGGCGTTCTCGACCCGGGCCGAGATGATGACCCGCTATGATAATGATATCTTAGACGGCATTGAGACCTGTATCCAGCGCATCCATGTGACCGGTGGGACGAGCGCCGCCCTAATTGATAGCATCCGAAAACATCGCCCCTTTACCCCTTCGTTTATCGGTCGGGCCGAGGATCAGGCGTATCTCCTTTGCTGCCTGTTCAAAAATCCCGACAAAAACCTTCGCTATCTCCATAAGCCCGGTCTGATCATGCGTCACGACAAAGAGGCGTTTGCAGGTCAGGCGATCGAGGGGGCGAAGTTAGGAAAATATATTGGCGATCTGGTACGGACCCTGTATTTCTCTTATTACGCCCGTGCCCTGCCATGGTCTGTAAAACAGACAAAACGTATCATTGACCCGTTCACCGGTTGTTTTGTCTCGAAGATCCCTTTCACCGTGGTCTATCTGCGTCTGGCCCTTAACCTTGCAGGATTTTTTGCACCGGATGATCCGGTCAAAAAAGAGGAAGGGCTGAAACTGCTAACCCTGTCTGCGGATCGGCTTGAAGGCCTCATCAGAGACCTGGACAACACACCTAACCCTCTGAGCGCAAGGTACGGGGATGAAAAGGAGGGATGGGACATATTTTATGACGTGCTGGACCGCATCGAAGAGGGCCTGGTCAAGGGCGATGATTTTGCAATGGCGTTAAGGCGAAAGGCCCGGGAACTTGTCAACGACTGTCTCGTTCAAGTGGGTAGATAGTAGTTGATAGTTCTCAACCACCACCCGTCGAAGGGCTGGGTTGAATGATGATCCTGAAAGGGTCTTTAATCCGGCTAAAAGTGGGACTCACCGCAAAGGCGCGAAGGACGCAGAGTTTACAGTTTGATTTGTTTTCCTTTGAGAGGAAGGAAAACAAATAACAACATGCCTTTCGGCAGCATAACCATCTTATCTAAATTTACCTTATTATACCCCCAGCTATTGTCTTATCTATCATTATGACGTAAGTCTTTTCTTTTCTGGCCTCTCACCAGAAAAGAAAATATATTTTCTCTTTGCGAACTCTGCGTCTCGAGTCCCATTGGCGGGACGGGCGGTAAAAATCCTTCAATCAACAATCGTCAATCATCAATCCAGCCGCCTCTCTCATTCTTTCCCATATCTCATCCTTCCCCTGCCTGGTTTTTGCTGAAAAAACCACCGGCGCGTCAGGAGAAATCCCGGCAAGCTGGCCGGCAATCAGCCCGGTCCGTTTTTTAGCCTGCTGGCGTGAGAGCTTGTCCGCCTTGGTAAGCACGATGATGGGGTGAATGTTATAGGATCGAAGCCAGTGAATCAGGTCAATGTCTCCTGATGCCGGGTCCCTTCTGATATCCAGGATCACTACGACCGCTTTCAGTGTTGGCCGTCTTATCAAATAGGTCTCCACCATCTCCCGCCACGATTCCTTTACCCTGGTTGGCACTCGGGCAAATCCGTAGCCTGGGAGGTCAACCAGATAAAGCGTTTTGCCGAAACGAAAGAAGTTGATGGACTGGGTTCTTCCCGGTGTGGAGCTTGTTCTCGCTAATTTTTTTCTGTTTACAAGGGTGTTGATGAGAGAGGATTTGCCCACATTGGACTTGCCGGCAAAGGCGATCTCCGGCTTGTCAGATATCGGATACTGGCTCTTTTTGAAGGCGCTTATA
>Ga0222626_1000456_pt1 | contig 23840 bp, 23 predicted proteins | sample AntAcemetageno91_FD_179862 | JGI IMG/M metagenome (GOLD analysis project Ga0222626, IMG submission 179862) | Saline water microbial communities from Ace Lake, Antarctica - #91 | ecosystem: Environmental > Aquatic > Non-marine Saline and Alkaline > Saline | place: Antarctica: Ace Lake | collected...
GAAGTTTTGAGGAAGATGGGGCAGGATTCGCCATATTTCAGGCACCTGGACATGGAACTTCTCGAGGCTGAAGATGGCTATGCCAAAGTGACCATGAGGATCAAGGCGTACCATGAGAACATTCAGGGAGTAATCCATGGAGGGGCCATCGCATCCTTAGCTGACCAGGCCGCTATGCGAGCGGTCCAAACCCGTCTTATTCAGGGCCAAATCGGGAAGACGATCCAGATGGACATGCATTACCTCGCCCCGGCCCGTGGAAAACACCTCATTGGTGAAGGGTTCGTGCAAAAAATGGGTAAACGGGTAGCCTTCAGTGATGGGGAAGTAAAGGATGAAAAGGGTAAAATGGTTGCCATAGCCCGTTGTACCATTATGATTGTTGAAAACGAGAGTGAGGAAGGGAGTTAGTTGATATACGGAATCAGATATCTCAGGTTCGCTCAATTTATCCAAATTGAGGATATCACAGAGAGCCTTAAAATGAGGCTGGAATTGGTTAACATACGAACCAATATCTTATTTTGTGAAAGTCAAGGCTTATGCACGCTAAGTCTGAATTGATAGGCCGGGACCAAGGCTGCAGATTTTGAGTGAACTCATGGTGATTTAGCATAAAGCCTTATTTCGATGAAAGCATCAGTAAGATCAAAAAGCAAGAGGTGATCGGCAAGGAACTTCTGGAACTCTTTCTCAAAGTGGATCGGTTTGGGCTTGTGGACATCCTTAGAAGAGTATGGAAGACCGGTTATAACGCTTTTCCACAACAAGCTGTGGGGAAAGACGATTATATGTTGGGCAAGGGATGTCGCTCTGCCTCGCAGACCACATGTTTGACCCCGGGCACTGCTCTGACAATCTCCAGGACACCACCTACCGTGCGCATGGGATTAATCAACCCCGTTATTTTCACAATTCCCGTCTCGGGGACCTCAAAAAACAATTCCTGGGGATTGATATTGTTTTTCAGGATCGCGGCTTCCACTCTTTTCAGAAGCGACAATTTTTCCATTGTCTCCAGAGCGGTCAGGCTGCAGTCCTGAATCTGCCGGGTCTTGGCCATCGCGATTACCTGTGCTACTGCTGAATCCAGGCCGATCTTGTCCACGTTAATAATTGCATCGTAAAGGCTTATATCATTCCAATCCATCTGAAAGGAAAATTGCATAAACCCCTTCAGATCACTGTCCCCTTTTTCGATCAGTTTCATCGCGTCTTCATCGCTGATCTTTTCCTGTTCCATAAGGCGTCCGATACGAAAGGTTTCAGAGGCATGGATACGCAAGTGCAGGGCGCATCCAAAATCCCTCAGGAAATAGGGTGCGCCATTCCCGCATATAAGGCCTTCGCCGCGCCGCGCCACCTCGTAGACGGCTGCCGCCATCAACTCCAGATATTCAGCCGGTCTTAGTCTCAACAGACGGGTCAAGAGCCCCGGCGCCGTCTGGTCAAAGCTTTTCATGTCTTCAGATGAAAAGCCCATTCCCACGGCCTCTTCCTGGAGCCGGTCGTCATCATAAAGTACCATACCAAGCTCTTGAGCAACGCGCCTGGCAGTAGCCATTCCCCCGCAGGCGATACCCGTTGTGATGGTAATGAGGGACATCTCCTCACCTCCTTATTTTGCCACCGAGAAAGGGCAGAACTCTTCATCTCCCTCACCCAGAATCTCTAAGGTGGCTTCAACGAAGCGTTCAAATTTCTTCCTTTTCAGAGGATCCATTTCCTTGCTGTGTGATAAGACGTTGCTTTTTCAGGGAAGGACTTTAGAGAAATTTCCCTCGTGGTTCAAGGAAAAAGAACCACAACATATACGGCATCAGGCTGGATCGCAGTAGAGATAATCCTCACACAAAGGAACTCGAGAATCTGAATATTCTGTATGGATGTCTGGTGGGGGCCTTATCTGAAAGTGGCCGATCATTTCCTATTCATGGAATTTGAAAAGAGCAACCCCAATATCTTGGGGTTGCTCCCTCAAAACAGTATTGGCCCAAGACCGATGATTACTATATGAACCTTGAACCCACTCCCCACCGAAATTATTTCGCATACTAATAATCCGCAATATATTTTGATTACAGGTAGACGCTATTCAGGTCAATCCAGGTAAGATTTGTGATATTACCATTCACCAGGGTCAATCGAGGGTTGAGATATGTCATAGAAACCCTATAAACTGTAAGGGGAATGAAAACTGACATAACTTGACGTATCCCATCTCTCAGAAACGGTCAGGCATCAAAGACATATCTCTACCCAAGCTGCTCAATCAGTTAAGGTTCACAAGCTATTTACCTGCACGCCCAACCCTATCACGGATACAGGCTACCCCTTAGTTGCATAAATAAAGTGGCAAAATAAGTTTAAAAGCTACAAATACAGGCTATTTCTTCATTTTTAATGGTTTACTGGAATTCACCGCTGGTAGCATCCTGAAATCAGGAAAAAACAGCCATTTTATTTACCCTACGGGAAAGCCGAAGATACCGCATCTCCTGCGTTGTCGAGGGTTCGCGGTAAAGTACTACAGCTTCACCCTCGACGCCTAAAATCTGCGGCATCCTCGACTTTTGCAACGTTGGGGGCTACAAGGGTTTCAAGTTCAGCTTTCTCAAGCTGCAACGGGAAATCAAGGTCTGAATCGGCATCCCTTCAGGCTATGTGAATGGGGTTTGAATAATCCCTACAGGCTGGCATTACGCTCTTATCGTTTCGGTATTGACCAGAACGGATTCGTAATCCCGATTTCCCGGAGGGTTGACATAAACTCAGGGGCATACTCCCTCATATGTGAAAAGTAGTCCGGGTCCAGCCGCCTGCGAAACATTTTGTTGGAAAAGAGTTTAAGCAGATGCGGCAGTGAGATAATCCCGTCTTCAGTCGCCGGATCAAACTGCGCCCAGTTATGAAGATGTTCTTCCGACCGGAAGAAAGTCATGGTGCTTCAGGCATAGCCGGGGTCCTGCCCCCACTTTGCAAGGGGAAGGGCCACGTAACCGATCAGACCCTCCGGGTCGGCTTTCAGGATATTCCCATCGCAGATCTCGATGTGAATCGGTTCACCACAGTCCAGACATGGGGTATCTATCCGGACAACCTTACCTGGAAAAAGCCAGCAGACCGCCAGCGATTCAAACGATCACTGGGCAAACCATTTCTGATGACCTTCAATCGTTACCTTAAACTGGGTGGGGAGGTTGTTGAATGGCGCAAAAGAGGTGATGAAATCGGTGTTTGGGTACAGCCATCCGTGGATCCTCGCCGAGAATAAATCATGAAGCGCCTTTCGGCCTTCCTCCATGGAAACGCCCAGTTCCTTCGCGATTTCCGTGTAGTGAGGCGCAACTCCGGTTTCCACCATCTGTTTCATGATAATATGAAACGTTTTATCCAACCTGCTGGTTTCGCTCATGCCAATTACCTCCTTTTTGTTAATGTTAGGATCGCTTGAGGTGGCCTTTTGTCATCTGCTCGAGCAGCTGTCGCCGTCTGATTTTTCCAGAGGCGGTCTTTGGAAACGCCTTTAGGATTTCCATGGACTTGGGTATCTTGTATGAAGCCACCTTATCCCTCAGATAGGAAACCATTTCGTCAGAATCAATCACTTCACCAGGTTTCGGATGTATGAAGGCGTGCCCCGATCTCCCCCATTTTTCATCCGGCACACCGACAATCGCCGCCTCAAAAATTTTGGGATGGTTCAGGAGGACCCTTTCCACCTCAGCGGGATACACATTTTCGCCACCGCTGATATACATATCCCCCATGCGATCTACTGCATAGACAAAGCCATCCTCATCGAGTCTGCCTAAATCCCGGGTATGGAGCCAGCCGTCCTTTATGGTCTCGCGGGTCTCGTCGGGCAGATTCCAGTAGGATATCATCTGGATCGGTCCTTTGACAACGATTTCACCGATCTCTCCTGCCCTCACGGGTTCGCCCGCTTTATTGACAACCTGAATTTCACCGTGAAAAACAGGGAGACCCACTGCGCCCGCTTTTTCCTTGGCCATATCTTCCGGTACCCACAGTTCGATGGAGGTTTCTGTCTGACCGAAAATCTGGCGAACCGGAAGACCTTTGTCCTGGGCCTCATGCATAAGTTCCGCAGAAATCGGTTCTCCCCCCACCATGATAGATCGAAGACTGGTAAGATCAAACGTTTCTGGTCGCGTCTCCTTCAGAATGGTATTGAGCATGGTGGGAACTATCATTGCCTGGGTGACGCGCTCAGTTTCGATATCTTTTAAAAACCCTTCAGGATCGAAACGGGACCTGAGGACTATCTTTCCACCCACATAGAGCGTGGGAACCGCCATGATGTTCAGCCCCCCTGAATGGAAAAGAGGGAGCGACAGGAGCATTATGTCTTTGGAGTAGAGATCAAAATAGATCTGGGCATTGAGGGTGTTGAAGAGGGTCTTCTTGTGAGACAGGAGTGCGCCTTTCGGGGTCCCGGTGGTCCCGGATGTATACATGATAATCTGGGGACTGTCCCAGGTGACGGCATCCTCGGAGATTGAAGGCTCCTTTCCAGGTTTTTCGGCGATGAACGTTTCATAAGACGGGAATGGTGTGTCGTTTTCCCTCCCCCATCCCACATAGATCGGTGTCTTAGCGGTCACGAACGCCTCGCTTTTCTTCACTACAGGGGAGAGGCTCAGGTCAAAAAAGAGAAGATTCGGGTTGCTGTCATTGATCTGATGGGCGAGTTCAACAGGCGCTAAACGGAAGTTCAGGGGAACGAAGATAAGCCCCTTCTTTGCACAGGCAAAGTAGACTTCGATAAATTCAGGACAGTTTCGGCTCAGAACCCCCACCCGGTCTCCTGTCTTAAGCCCCCTTTCCATCATGGCGTTACAGAGACGGTTCACCCGTTTGTTCAGCTCATTATAGGTGAGTGTCCGGTTATCAAACAAAATGGCGGGTCGATCTGGGGAGAAGAGGCTCCGTTTATAAAGCCAGTTGCCGATGTTCATCTTTCAGTCGTCTCCTTGGTGAGGTTTTTCACGGGTTTCACTCCCTTAAGAGTTCCCGGGCGATAATCAGTTTCTGGACTTCAGAGGTTCCGCCACCGATCTCGAGGAGCTTGGCATCCCTCATATAGCGCTCCACAGGATACTCCCGCATGTACCCATATCCGCCGAGGACCTGGATGGCATCCAGACCTGCCCGGGTCGCCATCTTGGAAGCGTAGTACTTGGCCATGGAGGCCTCTTTGGTCAGTTTGATCCCCTGGTCCACGAGGGGGCAGAGGGTATAGGTGTACTGGCGCACTATGTCCAGACGGGTGGCCATTTCGGCCAAGAGGTTCCGTATTAGCTGAAAAGAGGCAATCGGTTTTCCGAACTGCCTTCTCTCCTTGGCGTATCTCACCGCTGCATCCAAGCAGGCATGCCCGATTCCCAATCCGGTGCTGGCACCCAAGATCCGCTCTTCATCTAAGATCTCGAACATGATCTGGAAGCCCTTTTCCTCCGACCCGAGGATCTGATCCCCGGAGACCGTGACGTTTTCCATGAAAACCTCTCCGGTTGGGGAACAGCGCATCCCCATCTTTTCAAAGGGCTTGCCAGTAGAGATCCCTTCCATTGACCGTTCCAGAATGAAAAGTGTGCCGCCGGTTGAACCTGTGGTGCCCTGTTTCCGGCTCACCATCATGAAATATTGCGCAACCGGGGCGTTGGTAATAAAGGTCTTAGAACCATTTAATACATATTTGTCCCCTTCTTTCTTATAAGAGGTCTTTATTGAGAGGGCATCAGATCCCGCCTCCGGTTCGGTCAGACAAAAGGCGGCTACCGCATCGCCCTGGATGACCGGGGGGATGTATCTCTTTTTCTGTTCTTCTGTCCCGTATCTGGAAATGAGATAACAAAAGTTGGTGGTACACATGTTTACGGACATGCCGAACCCGGCGGCTACCCGGCAAAATTCCTCTTTGATAAGCGCGTTGGTGAGGAGGTCGGCTTCTCCGCCACCGTATTTGACGGGAATGGTAGAACCGATGAGTCCGTTCACACCGGCCTTTTTGTAAACTTCGATCGGGAATCTTTCGGTTTCATCAATTTCCCGGGCAATTGGACCTAACTCGTTTTCGGCAAATTTCCGAGCCGTATCTCTCACCATCCGGTGTTCTTCTGAAAGGAGGATATCCAAGGTGATCTTCATCGTCAATTTCCTTTCGACATTTCTCTCTTGGTTAATAGTACCGTTGTCGTCCCCGTCTGAACGATCTCGCCTCTCTGATTGATAAGTTCCTTTTGAAACGTCAGAACGCCTCGATCCTTTTTTGAGGCTTCACGCATCTCTTTCACTCGCTGAACCACGTGTACGGTATCCCCTATCTTAATGGGAATATGGAAGTTCCAGGTCATCCCTAAAAATGCAAGGATGGTCCCCTCCATCAGGCCTAACATCTGGGATAGCCCCGAATGAATCACAATCCCTAACATTCCGTGGGCAATTCGCTCACCGAAAATGCTCTCTTTGGCAAATTCCGCGTCCGTGTGGAGCTGGTTGGTGTCCCAGGAAAGTGCGGCAAAGTTCACCACATCCGCCTCTGTCACGGTACGGGCCTTTGTGACAAATTCCTGACCCACATGGAAATCATCAAAGTATGAAGGTTTCATATCTCCTGCTCCCCGGTTACGCTTCTCCATAACTGTCTCTCAACACCCTTTTCAGGACCTTGCCTCCAAAGGTTCCCTTGGGAAGTTCATCCACAAAAACCACAGATGTCGGTTTTTTGTGGCTTGCTAAATGCCGGCGACAGTGATCGATGACCGCCTCTTCGGTCAAGTGGGCCCCCTTTTTTGTGACGATAATCGCCCGGATAGATTCCCCCCATTTGGAGTGGGGAACACCGATGACAACGCCTTCTTCCACGCCGGGATGCCGGGAGAGGACCTCTTCTATCTCCCTGCAATATACATTGATCCCCCCTGTCTTTATCATATCTTTTATCCGGTCCACCATATAGAGATAGCCCAGATCATCGTATCTACCCACATCGCCTGTATGCAGCCACCCCCCCCTGAGCGTGTGTTCCGTTTCCTCATGGTTTTTATAGTACCCCTTGAATACGGTGGGGCCTCTGACAATGATTTCGCCAGCCTCACCAACGGGGAGATCCCGCTCCTCTTCATCCACAATGCGCACCTCGGTGCACATGTAGGGCCGACCCACGCTCCCCCATTCCCTCGGCGTATCCCATGGCTTCAGGACAGTCACGGCAGGAGATGCCTCGGTCAGGGCATAGGAGCCATAGAGTTCTCCTTCCGGCCAGAGATACATTTCCACCTCTTCCTTGAGGTCCTGGTGCAGAAACCCCTGGGTACAGAGCCAGCGTTTTATGGAGGAAGTATTTCTGGGGCGCTTCCTGTTGGCCTCTAAGAGCATGCGGTAGATGGCGGGGTTCCCTACAATAAAGGTCGTCCGCTCCTTCTCCACCATATCCAGATAAACCTCCGGATCAAAGGTCTTGCTCCCTATAAAGGTCCCGCCTGCATACATATAGGCTAAAAAACGGCTGAGAGCTGCCGTATGATACATCTGCATGGGATAGTAGATCTTGTCCTCGGGTGTTGGACTCTGATTTTCAGTGGTCACGCTGATGATGTTCCAGAGTAGGCCCTTGTGCGTGAGTATTGCCCCCTTGGGCTTCCCGGTAGTCCCCCCGGTGAACATCAGAAAGGCTTCATCCTCTTCCACAAGATCACTTACAGGCTCTTTCGAACTTCCCCTGCCGAGCAGTTCCTCATAATCCATGGCAAATCCGGGAGATCTGCCCCCCATACAGATGAAGGTCTTTATCCGGGGGACGCGACCGAGCATTTCCTCTACCAGCCCGGCAAAATCGCTGTGGAATACCAAAGTCTCGCAGTCTGTTGATTCGGCCTCAAAGCAGATGTCTTCAATGGTTCCCCTTGAATCGAGAGGGACGGTGACGATGCCGTGTTTCAGGTTGCCTAAATAGACTTCCATCAAGGGGATACAGTTATTGGAGAGGGTGGCCACATGTTCGCCCTTGATCCTATCAAGTCCCTGCAACGCGTGGGCCCATCGGTTGACACGCTCATTCATTTGACCATAGGTTGATGCACCTTCATCATCCATACAGGCAATCTTTTTAGGAAACTTGCGTGCAGAACGGGCAAACGCCTCACCTAATGTCATTTCCATGGGGATCTCCTCCTACGACTTATTCAAAAGCGGCAGGATTTCCCGCGCCTCTTCCACATTGGCCACCTCAAGACCCAATTCCCGGATAATGTGCACCGCCTTTTCTACCAGTTCGGCATTGCTCTTGGCCAGGATACCCTTTGACAGGTAGACGTTATCCTCGAACCCGACCCGGAGATTCCCTCCTAAAAGGACGGCCATGATTCCCATAGGAATCTGATGCCGGCCGATCCCGATGGCCTGCCAGGTGTGACCCGGAGGGAGACTCTCCTTGAGGGCTAACAGATTCTTAAAAGTGGGGGGAATACCTCCCATGACGCCCATAACAAAGCTGAACTGGTAAGGGGGTTTAAGAATGCCGGCCCTGCGAATCCAGTGATCAACGTTTTGAACCATGGAGAGGTCATAGGCTTCGAACTCGGGCATCACCTTAAACTCTTTCATTCTTTGGGCGTATAACTCCATGATATCAGGTGTGTTGGGAAACAGCTTTCTGCCAAAATTCATTGAGCCGGCATTTAAAGATGCCGAGTCGGGTAGTAGTTCTTCCACAGGCCTAAACCGTTCTTCCGGGCTGAGGTTGAGGGTAGTGGCACCGCCACCGGTGGTAATCTGGGTAATGATAGGGCATGAAGCTCTGACCGCAGCGAGATAGGCACGGAAAATATTGATATCGGGGGTCGGACCTCCCGTATCCGGATCTCTTGCATGTAGATGAACGACAGCGGCACCCGCGTCAAATGCCCGTTTTGTTTCCGCTGCCACTTCCTCAGCGGTGATGGGAAGATTCGGGTTGTCTTCCCTTGTGGGGATACTTCCTGTTGGCGCAACAGTGACAATAACTTTTCGACTCATATGGATTCTCCTTCATTCCCGCTGAAGACGGGATCTTCGACCAGTATCCAGTATCCAGTCCCGCCGCAGCGGGACGAAGCATCGCTAATCAACCGGACGGAAATAGACATCCGTAATAGCGCCATGCCGCTCTTCGCGAAAATGGGCCTTTACTCTGGTGCCCACTCTGATATTGGAGACGTCTTCCACTTCCATATTGGTCAGCATGATAAAATCAGTGCCGTCTAACTGAACATAGGCGCATATAAAGGGGACTTTCCGGATAAACGCGCTGGTCGTAAAATATTGCACCGTACATGCGGTAATGACTCCTGTTCCTTTGAGAGGTACCCATTCGGTTGGTTGGTAGCAGAGGGAGCAGTGGGATCGTGGTGGGCAATAGACCTTGCTGCACTCCGGACACCTGGCGCCATAGATTTTCTTGTTTTCCCGGAGTTCGCGGAAGAACCGGGATTGCTGACCGAAGCTGTATTTGTACAGGACCTCCATCTTGTCAGGGACCTCCAATGGCGCTTCCATCGGCACTTTTCCAGACAGCTCTTCTTCATAGTCTCTCTTAAGATATTCTAAAGGTATGCCAAACTTTTGGTGGTGGTACGCGTACCACTTCTCTCTTTCCGATTCATTCATTACCCTTTCCCCCTTTCCAAGACCAGGCAGACGGTCCAGGTACAAAGTGTTCCGCCGATACTCTGAACCAAGCCGCGGCGGGCATTCTTATGCTGCCGCTCCCCTGCTTCATCCCTTAGATGGAGGGCTACCTCATAGGTCTGCATTATCCCGGTGGCGCCCACCGCGTGACCGCACCCGATCAGCCCGCCGCTCAGGTTGACCGGGAGCTTTCCGTCATGCATGACCGTTCCGTCGTCAACCAGCCTGCCGCCATCTCCCTCTTCGCAGAAAAAACAGTCCTCGTAGGCCATGATCTCTGTCCCTGTAAAGGCATCATGAAGCTCGGCAAGGTCCAGCTCATTGAGGGGATCCTTAATCCCAGCCATTTCGTATGCCTTTTTTGCGGCCACACGTGAAGACTCAAAGGTATAGATGTTGGGCCGGTTACCCGGCATGACATAATCCGCGGAAGCGCCCACTCCGGTAATCCAGACCGGATTATCCGTCAGTTCCTTAGCCACCTCTTCAGACGCTAAGATCACCGCAGAAGATCCTTCCGTGTAGAGACAGTTGTCATAAAATTTGAAGGGCTCCACAATTTTCCGGGAATTGAGAACATCCTCAACCGTGATGACCTTTGGCGACTGGGCAATGGGGTTCTTGGTTGCATTATAATGGTTTTTGACCGAAACCTTTGCCATCTGTATCTCTGTAGGATTCCCGAATTTTTCCTGGTGGGCCACCACCGCTAAGGCAAAACCGGAAGCGGCTGTTCTGCCTGCAGGGTTATCATATGTCATATCGGCAGTGTAAAGAATCGCCCTCAGGACCTCCGGGGTGGTAGTTTGAACCTCATAATTATAACAGTCATTGCACTTTTCAACTCCTAAGACCAGACAAACATCATAAAGCCCGCTTGCTACTTCTGAATAGCCGATCCTGATGGCGGACCCCCCTGTGGCGCCTCCGGAGTTGACCCGCACCATCGGCTTGAGGCCTAATCCGAGATAATCGTGCACAAAGGCGTCAGGCTGATATTGACGCTGGAAAAAGTCGTTGTAGATACCGTATACGGCGCAGTCTATGCGCTTTCGGTCAATACCTGCATCCTCAAAAGCCATTCTTGCCGCATCAAAGGCCAGCTCGAAATAGGTCTTATCCGTCCATCTGGCCTTGAATTTGGTTGTCCCCATTCCTACAATGCCAACTCTTCTCATTGACTCTCTCCCCCTGAAGCTGTAGGTTGTTTACTGCTCCCTCTTTAATCGACTGAAGAAAGACTAAACAGGAATCTTTCACCAGATCTTATTTGAAGGTCTCGGTTATTTTCACGGATACCGCAGACTGCTGATTATGCTAAATGTAATTAATTTTATAATTAAATATCAAGGAAACTGTCAAGGAAAAACCGCTCCATTCCGGGAAGATAAGGCTTGCGAGGTTGGCTGAAAAGTGTAATATATAAAGTTGAGATGTAACTGAGTGCCCCGGGGAATTGGGGATTTGGGTCAGGATTCTTTGCTTTTAGGAGGTTTCCCTATGATGAAAAAATTCTACTTGGTGAATGCACTAAATCAGATGTCCCGGGAAGAAATTCGCACATACCAAAACAAAAAACTCCCTAAACAGCTTAGATACTGTTACGACAACTCAGAGTTCTACAAGAAAAAATTTGATGCGGCAGGGGCAAAACCTGAAGATATCAAAACCATGGATGATTTGCGGCAGTTGCCTGTCTTCATGGTCAAGGATGATGAAAGAAAGAGCGCTGAAGCCTCTCTTGAGAAATATGGTCACCCCTTTGGATTACACCTGTGCGCCCCTGTTGAAGACATTTACCTTACGGGAACAACCTCCGGAACTACCGGCACACCTACCTTCAGTTACACCTTTACTGAAAAGGATATGAACTTCCTGGGACCTCAGATTGCCAACAGGCTTGCCCTGGCCGGTGTCGGCAAAGGGGATAGGGTCGCTTTTTTCTTTGCCTTAGGGATTTATGCAACTACCATGACCCTCTGGGGCTTGAGGCAGTTAGGTGCACTGCCGATTGATGTTGATGCAAGGGCTGGTACCGATCTTTTCCTGAAATTTATGGACCTCACCCGACCGACATATCTGGCATGCACCCCGTCATTAGCAGAATATCTCATTAATAAAACCCCAGAGACCCTAAAAAAAGAGGTCAAGGACTTTAACCTGAAAGGCTTGCTGAACACCGGTGAAATAGGAATTGCTATTCCTGGAATAAAAGAGAAGCTGGAATCCGCCTACGGATGCAGGGCTTATGATTATTGGGCGCCTTGTGGAAATGCCCCGGCCATTTCCTGTGATTCGGACGAATACTACGGCCTTCATGCCATCGCCCCCGATCTATGTACCAGCTTTGATGATCTGGTAGATCCGATTACCAAGGAACCTGTTGAGTCCGATGCAAATGGTGCAATCGGTGAAATGGTTCACACGAATCTTCAGAGAGAGGCCTGTCCGGCAGTGAAGTATGCCTACGGTGATATTGTTCAGATCTTTACAACGGAATGCCCTGGATGCGGCTTTAAAGGGAAACGTGCCAAGATCATAGGGAGAGCGGATGATATGCTTATCGTGAAAGGGGTTAATGTCTATCCTGCCGCCATTAAAGATGTCGTAGCCGGTTTTGTGCCCGATGTTACAGGCGAAATGAGGATTGTTTTGAATGCCCCACTCCCCAGGGTAGTGCCGCCGCTGAAACTGAAGATTGAGCATGGAAGAGAGATTGGCTCTTCAGATTTGACGGGCCTTGACAAAAGGATAACCACTGCTCTCCACGACCAAATAAAGATACGACCGGAAATCCAACTTGTTCCCCCGGGAACATTGCCGAAAGAGACCAGGAAGACACCGGTCTTTGAAAAAAAGTATGAAGATGCATAATAAGGTCTCCTTGGATGCCCCATATTTAAACGGGAGAGGTAACGATGTGGAGCAGTGAAATAGAAGAGCTGAAAAGAAGAAAAAAAATTGCTTATCAGATGGGCGGCGAAAAAAATATAGCCAAACAACACGCTCATGGCAAAATGACGGTCAGGGAACGGATAGACCTGTTGTGTGATCCGGAAACCTTTCGTGAACGGGGCGTACTCGCAGGCGTTCCCACATACGATGACCAGGATAAGACGAGGCTCACGGACCTGGTCCCCTGTCCCTTTGTTATGGGCATCGGGAAGATTGAGGGGAGAAGGACTGCCATACACGGTGACGACTTTACCATTAAGGGTGCCTCTGTTGGGAGAATGTACAAGAGCAAGGGGGCCTACTTCGTTAAAATGGCCCGTTCCCTGAAGCTTCCCATGGTGAGACTCATTGAAGGGGCAGGGGGATCCATCAGAGAAATTTTAGAGATCGGCTACACCGAATTGCCCAGCTCAGGGGATGAATGCGCCCAGGACCGGGTGGAGGTCATGTCTGAAATACCGGTGGTCTCGGCAGGGTTTGGTTCCGTGGCAGGCCTCGGGGCCCTCTACATGGTCCAGAGTCATTTTTCTGTTATGGTGAGAGAAAAGGCCCATGTCTTTGTCGGAGGCCCCCCCATTGTCAAATCGGCCTTTGGGGAGGAGACAACCAAGGAGGAATTAGGCGGCTACCGGCTTCATACGCGGCTAACGGGCGTGGTAGACAATGACGCGGTTGATGAAGGGGACGCCTTAGATCAGGTTAGGAAATTTTTGTCCTATCTCCCTTCAAATGTCTGGGAAATGCCCGAACAGCGGCATGCTGATCATGACAGTCCGGAGCGACGGGAAGCGGAACTCCTTTCCATTATCCCCAGAGACAACCGCAAGCCTTACGATATAAGAAAAATATTGAGTCTTGTTCTGGACAATGGATCCATTTTCGAGATCGGAAAATACCAGGGCCGATCCCAGATAACCGCCTTGGCCCGGCTGAACGGCTATCCCGTGGGCTTATTGGCCAACGACCCCAACTTTTTCGGCGGCTCCTTCAACTATGATGTTGCGGAAAAGTTTCAACGCTTTATCGACATGTGCGACACCTTTCATCTTCCCATCGTCAATCTTTCGGATCAGCCTGGGTTTACCGTCGGAAAACAGAGTGAGGAGCACGGGACAATTCGAAAGGGTGTGAGGGCAAGCTTTGCCATCATCCAGGCAACCATTCCCATGGCCGTGATATACTTGCGCAAATGCTTTGGAGTAGCCGGAGGCGCCCAGAAGAGCGGCATACGCCTGAGCTGGCGGTATGCCTGGCCTTCAGCCGTGTGGGGCAATATCCCGGTGGAGGGGGGCGTCTACGCGGCCTACAAAAGGGAAATCGAGTCAGCAGAAGATCCCAAGACCTACCTCGAGGAACTACAGGAAACCTACCGGGCCATCGCATCTCCTTTCCGGACGGCTGAGGCCTTCGGCATAGAAGATATCATTGACCCGAGAGATACCAGATCCCTCTTATGTGAGTGGGTGGAAATGGCCTACAATGTTGAAAGCAAAAACCTCGGTCCCAAAAAGAGGGGGATGCGGTGCTGATTCTTGAAGGTCCTCTCTTGTCGGCTCCTGGTACCATCAAACGCCTCAGATCCCTCATTCAATCTGACGTCCCAAATCAAGTCAAGTCAAACAAGAAAGCTGTGCCAATCCGCGCTTGCCCCACCTCCCTGAAATACGCTTTGTTAGAAATATGCGAATCATATCTGCGGACCGAATCACTAATCCAAAAATCCTGTTCGCGTTCAGGCAGCTTTATGGCATTGAGGCCCATATCCAGCTGTCCGTTTTTCAGCATCTGTAATTGCTTTTTCCATATGCATTTCGTAAACACCAGATCATAATCAATTTCTTCCGCAATGGCCCGAATCAGTTTGATGTCAAGGCCCAAAAGGATTCCATGCCCATGAATGTCTTTGCTGTATTGGTACGGATATAGATTGTGCCAACCCACTTTCAAGGTCCGATCCGGGTTCTCTATCATAACACTTTGACGTTCCTGATTCCCTGAGACTGAACCTGGGATAAACAAGGCAAGGAGAATCGTTATGATCGGAATAAACCTCATCAAATATTTCTGCATGGCGTTTCCTATTTTTAATAAAAATATCAACGGTTATCTGCTTCATATTAATGAAAGAGTATCGGCTTTTCAAGCGAATAAAATGGAGTCACAGTTTGATTAGGGTAATTCCGCCTCTCGCTATAATACCCTTCTTCGATATTTTGGCATCCAAACAATATGATATTTGCACTCCCATTTCCCGTGTGATAAGCTTTGTTGATCTCTCAATATTTATTCCTTTTCGACTTAGGGTTCGCGCAAAAATAAGTTCCCAGAATTGGCGCCCAGATTTAGGTTAGATTTGGCTGCACCGATTGAGCAGGTAAGGGAAGACTCCGAAACCAAAGGAATAGTAGGACTATTTCGAGGATTTCGGAGTCTCACAAGCTCGCTTACCTGCCATTGAGACGCGGCCGAAGATGATCTGAAGATGGGATGCGAAAATGTGAAGTTATTTTTGCGCGAGCCCTTAGCCCTTCGCGGCCCTTGGAAAAGAGGTAATCACGGTTGCCCGGCAGAGTAACGTCATAAGCGTTATTCGCATCCCGCTTTGCGGTATAGTTTAATGATTCTTATGAACCTGACCTGTTTAGCTATAGCTGGAGCCTGTATATGGATTGTTATACTGCTTCTCCCATGGCGGCCCTGGGCCACATCCGAGTCTTTGGATGCTGCTCCGGATTTTTCTGAAGAGGATCTGAGTGATATAACGGTTCTCATCCCTGCGAGAAATGAAGCCGGGGTAATCGAAACCACCCTTACAGGCCTCAAGACCCAGGGGGATAATCTCAACATCATCCTTGTGGATGACCAGTCTGTTGACGGCACGGCCCGCGCAGCTAAGGCTTCTGCCGGGAAAAACCTGCGCGTTATTTCAGGCAGCCTCCCCAAATCAGGCTGGAGCGGCAAACTCTGGGCCCTTGAACAGGGTCTCAGGTATGTTGATACGGAGTTGTTGCTCCTTCTCGATGCCGACATTGAACTCAAACCGGGCATCCTTCAGACGCTTCGGAAAAAGATGCGCGAAGATGGTCTCCAATTAATATCACTGATGGTGACCCTGCGAATGGTCAGATTTTGGGAGCGGCTGCTGATGCCGGCCTTTATTTATTTTTTCAAGATGCTTTATCCTTTCCGCCTTTCCAATTCCACATTTCCGTGGGTTGCCGCGGCTGCCGGGGGCTGTATCCTCGTCAAAACGGAAGCAATCAAGGAAATCGGGGGCTTTGGCGCCCTGCGAAGCGAACTGATCGATGACTGCGCCTTAGCAAAACGGGTTAAATCCTCCGGCAGGAGGATATGGATCGGCCTTTCTCATTCTGCGTGCAGCCTTCGCCCCTATGACGACCTCAGAGCAATCTGGGACATGGTGGCGCGTACCGCCTTTAACCAGCTTCGTTATTCTACCTTGCTCCTCTTTCTCTGTACTGCCATAATGATCGTTGTTTTCTGGTTGCCGGTTGCAGGGCTGTTCTTTCCCTCGACCATTGCAAAAATAATTTCCGCCTGTGCCCTCTGCGCCATGGCCCTCAGCTACTTCCCGACCCTTAGATTCTATGGCCTGACAAAAGCATGGATCCTTTGCCTTCCTGCAGTTGGAACCCTCTATCTCGCCATGACCTGGACATCGGCCATCCGGTTCTGGCAGGGAAAGGGCTCAGAATGGAAGGGGAGATCATATGCCTCGAAGCAGAGGCCAAAGATAACATGAACAATGTCCTGGTCCTTGTCTTCGCCTCAGAATTTTTTGGCCCTTTGGAACCTACTCTCGCAGCCATGTATATGATCCCTTTCTTCGGTCTCATTTTTCCAATGAGGGTCTACCAACGCCTAAAAGGAACCGGGCAAATCAATGACTGACGTGCTGTCTCCCTGCTTGACACAGCGCCCTCATTACATTAGACTTCTTCATCCAGTTAACCTCTGAACTCTGAACCTCTGAACCCGTAAACAGCTACACTAAATCTACAAATCTTCAGAAGGCGGGGCTCCATCGATTATGGATATTGCATCCATTATAAAGAGCCGTGTTAAAGAGACCTATGACCTGCACCGCCAATACGTGAATCCGCAATTTGTGCGTGTATTGGAGGTTATTGGCTTTAACCGCAACTATACCTCGGCAAAAGGGGCACGGCTTACAGACGAAAATGGCAGGGAGGTCCTCGATTTTTTGGCCGGGTTCGGCGTTTTCAACATCGGGCGCAACCATCCCTTAGTGGCCCAGGTCCTGCGTGATATGATGGAGAACGGCCCGCCGAGCATGGTCCAGATGGATGTGGGGACCGTTTCCGGGCTTTTGGCCGAGGCACTGGCCCGTATCGCCCCGGGGGACCTGGAAGCGGTGTTTTTCACCAATTCAGGGGCTGAAGGGGTGGAAGGAGCGCTTAAATTTGCCAGACAGGCCACCGGAAAGAGCAAGGTCGTCTATTGCGACCGGGCATTTCACGGGCTGACCTTAGGTGCCCTTTCTGTGAACGGCACCGAGGAATTCAGGGGGCGCAATGAACCTCTCCTGCCCGGCTGCATCCCCGTTCCTTTCAATGACTTGGACGCCCTGGATTCCGCCCTTTCAGCCAGGGACGTGGCCGCGTTTATTGTCGAGCCGATTCAGGGCAAGGGCGTATTCATCCCTGATGACGACTACCTGCCGGGCGTACGGCGCCTGTGCGATGAATACGGGGCCCTTCTTATCGCCGACGAGGTCCAGACTGGTCTCGGTCGCACAGGCCGGATGTTTGCGCTGAATCACTGGGATGTTGTCCCGGATCTGTTAGTCGTATCCAAGGCCCTCTCAGGGGGATATATCCCGGTAGGGGCTGTTATCACTAAGCGGGAGATCCATTCTAAGGTCTTTGACAGTATGGATCGGTGTTTCGCCCATTCCAACACCTTCGGGCAAAATGACCTGGCCATGGCCGCCGGACTTGCCACGCTTCATGTGATCGAGCAGGAAAACCTGATCGAACGTTCGGCCCGTATGGGGGGATATCTCATGAACGGTCTAAAAGACTTAGCCGACCGCTACGAATTGCTCCACGAAATCCGCGGAAAAGGTCTAATGATCGGAATACAGTTTGGTGCGCCCGAGTCATTTACCCTTAAGACCGGCTGGAAACTCCTTCACAAAATGAATGAAGAACTCTTTTGCCAGATGATTACCATCCCCCTTTTGGAAAAACATAATATCCTGACCCAGGTCGCCGGGCACGGATTAGATACGGTTAAGATACTCCCGCCGTTGATTATTGATAATGCCGACGCCGATTGCTTTCTTGAGGCCATCGATAAAGTCTTAAAAGATGCCCACAAATTCCCCGGTTCTGCCTGGACAACGGTCAAGAACTTAGGGCTTCGCACCGCAAAAACCGCATGAGCATTCGAAAACAAATCCAGGAAGGCCTCTTAACCTCGCTCTGGCGCCTCGTATCCGCCCATCCCGGCGCCGTCATTGCGGGAGGCCTGATATTAGCCATAATATCGGCTTCTCTCTCCTTCCTCTTCCTGCGCTTGAATAGCGACCAGGACAAACTTGTATCCCCTGACGTGCCCTTTCAAAAAAAGTATATAGAGCATCTCAAAAACTTCGGAGATCAGGAATACCTCTATGTTGTTATAAAGACCGGTGGAACCGAAGCCGGGAAAAAGAAGTCCATACAATTTGCGGAAGCCCTTAACCGCCGCCTTGCCCAACACCAGGACCTTATCCAGGCCGTCTACTACCGTATATCAGCACGGGATCTGGGCAGCGGCGCGCTCCTTTTTGCTTCCCCCCAAGAGGCGAAAGCCCTGTCCAAGACCATTCTCTTCCTCGCCCCTTTCATAGATACCTGGACGAGCGACGGATCCTTATCCGGCTTTCTTGAAATGGTAGCCCGGCTCCTGGGAGGGGAGGAAGGGAGCGCCCCTGATATGGATCCGGCAATTATGGGGCAGGCCCTCGATGTGTTGAAGGATTTTCTCAAGAATATGGATGATATCCTGTTAGAAAAGGCGTCATACCAGTCCGTATTCGATCTGTCTCAGACCGGGAGCCGCTATTTTTTTACCTCTTCCGGTAAACTGCTGGTCATGCGTCTTCTGCCGCACAAAGATTTCGGAAGCATGGACGTCATACGCAAACCCCTCCAGGTGGTGCGCCAGGCCATTGAAGCCACACAAGCGGAATTCCCTGACATCGAGGCTGGTCTAACGGGAAGGCCGGCGCTCCAGGCCGATGAGATGGAAACCACGAACAGAGACATGACCAGGGCAGCCATAATTGCTGTGGCCCTTATTTCTATCCTGTTTGTGGCCATACTCCATGGATGGGTAAGGCCTCTCCTACTCTTGATATCCTTAATAATGGCCATAGCCTGGAGCTTTGGATTTGCCACGATAACGGTAGGCGAGCTGAATCTATTGTCCATTGTTTTTGCCTTAGTATTGGTTGGCATTGGTGTAGACTTCGGGATTCATATGGTTATGCGCTATGTTGAGGCCAACAAGCGCGGTTTAAACGTAGACGATGCGGTCCATACTACCATTTTCAGGACCGGTCCCGGCATAATTTTGGGCGCAATCACATCGGTTTGCGCCTTTTATTCGGTCCTCGGGGCTGACTTTATCGGATTAGCTGAATTGGGACTCATCGGTGGAACAGGGGTGCTTCTCTGCCTCTTGTCCATGTTAACCGTACTTCCTGCCATGTTGTTAATAGCCGGGAGGAAAAAGCTCTTCCCTTCGTCAGTGCCTAAGGTAACCGCCCTCCCTTTCTTAGAACGTCTCTCAATAAGACCCGGATGGGCGCTTTTAATCCTAATTGCCATAACCTTGGCCGGACTTCCAGGTCTTTTAAAAGTGCATTTCAACTACAATCTGTTAGAACTTCAGGCCAGAGGCCTTGAATCTGTAGAATACGAAAGGACCCTGATTGAGGAATCGGATGAATCCACCTGGTATGCCATTCTTACTGCCGACAATCTTAAAGATGCCAAGCGCCTGACTAAGACCTTGGAGGAGATGCCCTCTGTGGGGAAGGTGGAAAGTATCCTCGATTTCATCCCGACAAAACAGGCCCGAAAATCGGCTATATATGAAGAGGCAGCCAAAGCATTGGAACATATTCCGGCCAATGCCCTACCCTCCCCTCCCCTCAATCCGGAACAATTGATCAGGGCTTTGTCCCGGCTCTCCTACGCATTAGAGGGGTTGGAGGAGAAATTATTTGCCGCCGGAGCCGGTTCGGAACTTGCCCTGATTGATCAGGACCTGGAATACCTTGAGTCGGCCGCCGAGTTGCTCAAACAGGACAGAAAGAGGGCAAGACTCCTTAAAGGCCTTCAGGCCGGTTTGGGCAGGGATATAGAGAAATCTCTTAAGCAGTTGAAACGATGGCTGTCTGCCGGATCAGTGACACCTAAGGACCTCCCCCCATCACTCAGAGATCTCTATGTGGGCAAAGACGGCTCCTATCAAATAAAGGTTATTCCAAAGGGAGATGTCTGGGATTTTGACGCTCTAGGGCACTTTGTCTCGGAGTTGCGTCGTGTAGATCCCGATGTGAGTGGCGTTCCCGTGGGCGTGCTTGAGTCAGCCCGTATGATGCACAGGACCTTTCTTTTCGCCGCAGCCCTGACCATCGTTTTAGTGGTCCTCATTTTGTGGCTCTACTCACGCTCTTTTCGCTATGTGTTTCTTACCATGTTACCTTTAGGCACAAGTATGCTATGGCTCCTTGAGATTATGGGCTGGTTTGGTCTGAACTTTAACTTGGCCAATTTCTTTGCCATTCCGATCCTCATTGCCATCGGAGTGCATGGGGGGGTCCACCTACTGGCCCGTTCAGGAGAACTTCTGTACCAGCCCGGGGGCGCCCTGCCAGACGAGAAGGGGCTGTTTCATACCAGCACCCCAACGGCCGTGGCCCTGAGCTTCACCACCACAATGATCGGATTCGGCGGCCTCCTCTTCGCCCAGCACCGGGGACTGGCAAGCTTAGGGGGAGTCATGGTCCTTGGATCGCTGATGGGCATGTTGGCATGCCTCTTGGTTCTCCCCCCGGTCCTGAAACTGATGGGACGCAGATGAACGCAGATTTTCAGGATCATTTTGGAAAACAGAAGGAAGGCAGACGCTGATGGGGCATCTGGACGACTTGAAGACGCCATATACAGGTTTGGGATAGAGAAGGAGTGGTTCACATTATGCGAATGTACTATGTTCTGTTCCTAAATAGTACCCAAGACTTTAGGGGGGCAAGGATATGGCCAAGGTCTACACTGGAAAAGTAACTATTCCAGGCGATAAGATTGAGGAATATTTGAAGCTGCTGGAGGAAGCTGAAAAGGAAAGGGAACCGTTTCGCCGCCAATTGGTCCAGCTAAATGAGGAGTTCTACGAATACCTGTTGACAAAATATACTGAAAGAACCGCTCGAAATCACTCTACTATCACCGATCTGTTCATCGATTTCATCTGCCGGCAGACCGATGTCGAAAGTATCGAAGAGATCACTCGCGGAATGGTCAATACTCATTTCAAAAAATGGTGGAAACGGAAGGTCTGGGATTCAACCACACCAGATCAGCTTAGGGTAGCGCTCAAAAAATTCTTCGCCTTTCTCGCAACTGAGAAAGGTATCGTCAATGACAAAGCTATGAAGGGATTGCGGTAAGCGGCTCGCAGGCATTTTCAGAAATCGTATTTATCCAGAAACTGAATACTTACTGGTTGGTAAAGGAGATCAGTATGAACGACATCGATATACAAATTGAATGGCAGGAAGGCAGCGGCGAGTCCGTAGAAATCGGCTACCTGAATCCTAACTGCCAGCAGTGCTGCGGTCTTTGCGGCGTTCCGGGGACCGATCATGGGCAGTATGCGTACAAGACCGAGTGTACCATCTGTGGCTATGTGTATGGAACAAACGGATCAGACATGCACGAAAGGCGATGTCCCGAATGTCAGGAAGGGGCTCCGGGGATCAAGTACTGGAGGATTCCCAACAGGTAAGTGCATGACAAACAGAATGGCCCAATTCACAGCGGAAGGGTTAATGTGTAACGGAAAGAAACTGTTATGATGACATTGCGACAATTTTCTGCGGAGCCATCAACAATTCCCACTATTACCAGTTGGTATCTGGCCGATTTGAGTAAAGCACAGGGCAAGCAGGAATTGTTCACTCATCAATCAGCTCAGAAGCTCAAGATTCTTCGTGAGCATGCCTTGATTGAGAGCGCTATTTCTTCGAACCGGATTGAAGGCATAAATGTTGACCGGTCTCGAATCGATACCCTTATTTTGGGGAAATCGCTTTTGAAGGACAGGGATGAGGAGGAGGTCCGGGGCTACCGTAATGCTTTACAACTCATCCATGAAAAGGCCGGGGAAATTACCGTTTCAGAGAAAACTATCCTGAAATTGCATAAACTTTCGCGCGGGCAGATATGGGATGCAGGCAAGTATAAGGAAAAGAATATAGATATCATCCAGAAATACCCTGATGGACGTCAGCGGGTGCGCTTTGAAACTGTTCCTGCAGATCAAACGCCTAAAGCTATGAGTGAAATGATTGAACTCTGGTCTCGAGGGCTTCAAGAACGATGGGCTCATCCTTTTATCCTCCTGGCCGCTTTAAATCTCGATTTCCTGTGCATTCATCCCTTTCGCGATGGCAATGGCCGCGTCTCGCGTCTCCTTTTGCTGCTGACCTGTTATCACGCAGAGCTTGAAGTTGGCCGCTATGTCAGCCTGGAAAGGCTGATCGAACAAAACAAAGAACGCTACTACGAAACGCTTGAGCAAAGCTCGCAGGGCTGGCATGAAGGCAAGCATGACCCATGGCCTTTCATCAATTACACTCTCTCCATTCTCAAAAACGCTTATCGTGAATTTGAAGATCGCGTCGATCACCTGAAGAGCCCTCGCGGAGCCAAAACAAAGCAGATCGAGGCAGCGGTTAAGGCATTTTCCGGAAGATTCACGCTGTATGAACTTGAACGCACGTGCATGGGGGTTAGCCGGGATATGGTTCGAAAAGTGCTGAGAAATTTACAAAAGGCCGGATTCGTGGAATGTCTGGGCCGGGGTCCCGGGGCGGTTTGGCAGAAAAGGGGTAATACCCTTTAAAAAGGGTAATAAAAAGGGTAATAAGGTATATGGTACAAATCAGTACAACCTCTATTGAAAAAAATATCGGGTATATAAAAAAACACGGAATTGTCAGCCGCATCGGACCGGCTAAAGGGGGATATTGGGCCTAAAAACACTTATTTTTAGGACGTTAAGCTATAATATTCAATAAGTTAGCATGGCCCAACCCCAGAAACTATATGCTAACTGGTTCTGTCTTTGCGGGCAATCCACCTTAAGCGTTTCAAATGCCCGATATGATCATGTAAGGAGATATGGAATTGGAGGAAACGTCATCTCGGAATCATTTTCCTGTAAAATGTCTGGAGTGTGCCAAGTCATCCAAACCATTCATTCATGGCAGGTGCAGCTTTTGCCAGGATTTGAGTTTTCAAGAAGAAGTGCTTTGTTATCTAAACCGGTCAACACAGAATCCTACTTTTTTTGAATGCCATGCTTTTCAGCCGTTGCTGAAACTGGTCCCGTCATCCGGGCAGGAAACTCGGCCGGAGCCCAAAGCCCAGCCTGCGGATATCACCTTAGAAAAACTGCTTGATTCCGATAAAATAAAGTATCAACGGGCGTTGGCTCTGCAAAAATTGGCCCGTAATCCCGACGATGTGATGCTTGAGATCAAGTACCATTTTGCCTGGAACGTGGTCGGCAGGAGACCAGCCTTTGCGGAGCCGGCAACTATTATCGACCTCATCAGTGATACTGTCACGACTTGTGGCGAGGTAGTGGGTGGTTTTGCCAGTCTCCTGTGGTTGGCCCCGGACCATATACATTTATACGTGGAGTCGGATGGGGAAGTATCTCCGGACAATATGGCTCAAAAACTAAAACGGTTATTAGAAGTGCCAATTCTTGCTCGGTTCCCTGACCTTATTGCATCTCCAGATGTGGAAACAGGGCTGTGGGACGAAGCTTACTTTGTAGAAACCATAGGCTGAAACAGAACATATGCATGCAGGGTGATTGCGAGAAGCGGCACTCCGAAAGGGGCGCCGCTTCTCGGAACACCT
>Ga0222626_1000457_pt1 | contig 23826 bp, 29 predicted proteins | sample AntAcemetageno91_FD_179862 | JGI IMG/M metagenome (GOLD analysis project Ga0222626, IMG submission 179862) | Saline water microbial communities from Ace Lake, Antarctica - #91 | ecosystem: Environmental > Aquatic > Non-marine Saline and Alkaline > Saline | place: Antarctica: Ace Lake | collected...
GACGGAGGTATTTGTGGATTAATTTTGTTATTTCCTTTGGCATATTTTACTCCTTGAGCAATAGTTCACCAAGGATTTCATCAGGGGTGATGAACTGGCCGTCAATACGGTTGTATTTCTTAACACGCGTCTTCCCCTGATTAACACGTTTTACCTCCCTGTAAATTTGTCCCATATTCATCTCAGGTACCAATACTCTGGTGCACTGCTTCAATACTTTATCTACCAGGTGCTCCGGGAAGGGGAAGAGGGTAATCAGTTGTAGCAGTCCCGCTTTTGTGCCTTTACTGCGGGCATCAAAAACAGCACGTTGGGCAGCACGGGACACTGAACCATAGGCGATTACTGCTACATCCGCATCGTTCATCATAAATGTCTTAACAGTTTGAATCTCATGGAGTCCCTGGGTGAGTTTTCGAAATAGGCGGCTTGTAAAGGCCTTGATCTCCTCGGGACGCTGGGTGGGAAAACCTCTTTCATCGTGGACAAGACCTGCTACATGATACCTGTACCCCTTCCCGAATGCGGCCATATCCGGGATGCCGGTGTTGTTATTCTCATAGGGCACATACCATTCCGGGGGAACACTCGGAGTGATTCTGTCGAAAATCTCGATATCCTGGGGAAAAGGGAAGGTAACTGTCTCCCTGGTATGGGAGACCACTTAATCGGAAAGGAGAATCACTGGGATTCGGTACTTCTCGGAAAGGTTAAAAGCTCGAATCGTAATCTCAAAACAATCGGCAACAGTTGATACAGCGAGAACAATAATTGGGTGATCCCCATGGGTTCCCCATTTGGCCTGCATTACATCTCCCTGACCAGGGAAAGTGGGCAGTCCTGTACTGCCGCCTCCGCGCATCACATTAACGACAACGCAGGGTGTTTCCGTGATACATGCAAAGCCTATGTTTTCCTGCATCAGGGAAAAGCCCGGTCCGCTCGTGGCGGTCATGCTCTTTACCCCCGCGATTGAGGTGCCTATTATGGCCCCCATACTGGCAATCTCATCCTCCATCTGGATGAATGCGCCCCCTACCCGGGGCAATCGATCCGACAGGACTTCACTGATCTCTGAAGCAGGAGTTATCGGGTAACCGGCAAAAAAACGGCATCCGGCAGCCAAAGCTCCTTCAGCAATGGCTTAATGAAGGAGGGATGTTTTTCATCCCGCCTATATTTGTGCCATATGGCATTGAGAGGTTGATTCAATCATGATGGGTCTGATAGCTTCAAACACAGGGCAATGGAAGGAGGGCGTAGCCCGACTGGAATTGCCCTGTGTTTGGAACCTCAACTCAGAAAGGGTTATCATGATCAACAATTCTTCTCTCAATAAATGGCGCCGTTTAGCTCATAAGCAACTCAACCAACAGTTTGTCCATGAAATAATTCATGGGATGAATTGCTCTTCTTTTGAGGCTTCAGCAATCCTTGATACGGTTTATCGTGTTTATCGTCCCTATTTTGAGACGAGCGGAACTCTAAAGCCTGGACAGGTATTGTTTCAAGTCGTCTCCGTTGAAACCTCAGCCAATACGCCTCTGGCAGAAGGGAAACAGGTCACAGTCACCCTTACTTTAGATGCCGGGTCTGAAGACCTCGAGGTCAGACAGACTCAAGGGGTCCAGGCATTGCGCCGATACCGAATGCAGCGGATATGCATAGAAGCCTTCCAACAGGGAGGGCTATTAACCATAGAAGACCTGGCCAACAGGCTGTTCAACTGTAGTCAACGTACCCTTGCCAGAGACCTCGAAACGTTCCGACAGCAAGGCATTGTACTGCCTCTTCGCTCCACTATCAAGGACATGGGCCGGTCGATTACGCATCGATCGCTCATTATCCAGCAGTGGCTAAAAGGAATGGAGTACTCAGAAATAGCCCGCAACACACATCATGGCATACAGTCGGTGCAAAATTATGTCAGCAAATTCAAACGTATTGTGGCACTGGCCGAAGAAGGCTATGACATCAACACGATTGCATTCTTAGCAAAAATGTCGGCCTCCCTTGTCCAGACCTATTATGAACTGTACGGCAAGGTCGACATCATCCCCCATCGGCGTATGGAACTGGAATCTTTTCTTAAAAAGGGGGTAGCTCAGATCCCCGAAAGGAGACTCCAGTGATAAGACCACCCGACAGTGTAAAACGTTACAGTTCAGCCAAAGAACGTTTTTTTAAGCCGGCTATCATGAACTTCTTTGCTCGGGAATGTCCCAGCTTCTTTGGGCCGGTGCTTAGAGAGAAAATTGCCGATGAACTGCTTACCCTCTTTGAATCACTCTCTCCAGAAGTCTCCCGGCTGAAACCGGGACAAATCCTCTGGAATGCACTGGACAAAAACACCCGCGGGGATTCTCCAAAACGCAAGTATGTACCCGTTATCCTGACTGTTATCTCCGAAGAAGATGTGCAACTCCTTGTCAAAGGCGTTCATATGTCAAAGATTGCTGAAAACGCCGTCGCACGAATGATTCGTGAAACATATAGCCAAGGAGGCGCTCTTTCTTCCAGGGATCTTGGCCTCATTACGTTGCGGCACCCCACGACAACTTCTTCTATAAGAAAACGGTTCGAAGAGCGCCATGGCTGTACTCTTCCCCATACCGGGGCACTCCATGATATGGGTTCAACCGTATCACACAAAGCCATAATCGTCAGAAAAGTCATCCTTGAGAAGAAAGATCCGGCAACGGTAGCCAGAGAGACAAATCACTCACAGGCCGCTGTTGACCATTATCTCAAAGACTATCATCGGGTCAAAATGTTACATAACCTCAAATATGATGTAGATTTCATTAACTTGGCAACTCAAATAGCTAAACATGTAATCGTGCAATATGTTAACATCATAAAAAATGAACAAGATTCTCCTTGACAATGCCATATGGCAATATCAACGGCGGGACTCAAGATGCAAAGTGCGCAGAGAGAAAATATGTTTTCTTTTCTGTTGAGAGGCCAGAAAAGAAAAAATCTACAGTGTGATGGCAGTTAGGATAATAGCTGTGTACATAAAAACACGCTTCTGAACAACATTCTTTGTCGGACTCGGCATGTTGTTATTTGTTTTCCTTCCCCTCAAAGGAAAACAATAAAAAGGTAAACTCTGCGTTCTCCGCGCCTCTGCGGTGAGCATTGTTTTGTCAAAGACCCTTTCAGGGTAACCATTCAATCTACCCCTTCAAGGCCTTCAAGGGGTGGCGGATAATTAGTCGCCGCCAACAATACCTTCCATGGTGGATACAATTTCCTCAACATCATCAGGAAAAACCCCCGCAAACCATATCTTTTGAGGGTAAATCATGACATTGGAACCTTTGGCACAGAGGCCCATGCAGCCCGACTGGGAGACCCTGACTTTTCCCTTCCAGCCTTTCTCATTAACAGCTTCTTTTAATTTGGACCTCACTAACTGGCTGTTATTATCCGCACACGATTTTCTCTTCCCACCCCTGTCATTGGTACAAACAAAAATATGGCTTATAAATGGAGATTCTTTTTTCTCGGCCATGGCAGTCCTCCTATCGTTCTACATAAAATGGTTTTCATCAAAGGTTCACCGCAAGCGTTCACAGGTTCAGGGTTCAGCGTTCAGGGTTCAGCGTTCAGGGTTAAGGGTTAAGGACAAGGAAAAAACGATCTCATAAAAATACGTTCCCAAACTGGAGTTTGGAAACGAGACGGAGAATCATAGGGAAGTTATTTCAGCCGCATCCCTTGCCGTTCTCTTGTCAAACTTGAGATAGGACGCTTCACATTTCCGTTGAACCTTGAACCTCTGAACCTTTGAACCCATGAACGCCTTCGGTTCACCCGGCGTCTGATATTGTATTCAATGCGGACCCGGCCCTGAACCACCCTATCTGCTCCTCAGTCATAGTATGATTCAGTAATATTTCATGGGTCATTCCATCTTTTTTCCTTATTACGGCCTTCACTGATTTTCCAGATTGAAGCCCTGAAAGATCAATGATACTGATCCTGTCGTATTCTTCAATTTGGTCGTAATCAGTACTGTCGGAAAAGATCAGTGGCAAAACCCCCTGTTTTTTAAGGTTTGCCTCGTGTATCCTGGCAAATGACCTTGTAATAACAGCCCTGGCTCCCATTAACCTTGGACTCATGGCGGCATGTTCCCGACTCGAACCCTCGCCGTAATTTTCATCACCAATAATCACAAAACCGCCCATGTTTTCTCTATAAAAAATCGCGAGTTCTGAAAGTCTTATCCCATTTTCCCGTGTGACAACGTTTGTACCGGTTCCTGTTTCTCCAGTGAAAGCATTAACCGCCCCCTCTAACATATTTCTTGATATGTTTGTCAAATGCCCTCTGAACCTGAGCCACTTCCCACCGGGTGATATATGATCGGTAGTTGTTTTCCCCTTTGTTTTGATTAAAACCGGCAAATTGACAAAATCATTTCCATCCCATTTTTCAAAGGGCTTGAGCAGTTCAAGCCTTTCAGACCGTGGATCCAATTCAACTTCGATTTTGTCTCCATTTGCACCTGGCGGGACGAAAGTGTCTTTTACATTAGCTAATCCTGCCTGGGGAAGTGCAGGAGGGTTTGGTGGTTTAAGTTTAAATTCATCACCGTCAACACCGGTGATCAAATCTGTTTCAGGATTAAAACCTGGATCTCCTGAAATAGCGAGGGCCACAGCCATGGCGGGAGAAGTCAAGAAGGCCTTTGTCTCGGGATTTGCGTCATTTCTCCCCTTGAAGTTTCTGTTAAATGTTGTAAACAGGCAGTTGGGAACACCGTCTTCAACATCCTTTCTGTCCCATTGCCCTATGCAGGGACCACAGGAAGCTGAAAGTATAGTCGCGCCGGCATTTATAATCTTATCAAGAATTCCTTCCCTCTTTATCGTCTCATATATCTGTGTTGAACCAGGAGACAGCATGAGCGGGACTTTTGGCTTAATTCCATATTCCGCTGCCTGCTCCAACACCTGGGCTGCAGCATAAAGATCTGAATAGGATGAGTTGGTGCATGACCCTAATAGGACAGCCGATACTTCTTCAGGCCATCTTTCAGACTTGATAAGAGCCCTGAAATCCTCAACCTTCGTTACCCTGTCCGGGCTATAGGGGCCGGCATGTGCCGGTTTTATATCCCCAAGATCTATTTCAATCAGTTCATCAAATACTTTGTCAGGCTCATTAGTGCAGGCTTCATCCTGACTGAATATTTCAGCCATGGACACGGCCTGTTCAGCATCTTCTATCCGACCGACACTCCTGAGGTATCCATTCATTGAATCGTCATAAACAAACACGGAACTGGTCGCCCCCAGTTCAGCCCCCATATTTGTAATCGTTGCTTTCTGAGTTGCCGAGAGTGTTTCGCCTCCGGGACCGAAATATTCCACAATCTTCCCTGTCCCGCCCTTGACAGTGAATCTCCTGAGCATTTCAAGAATCACATCTTTTGCCGAAGCCCATCCGGTAAGTTCCCCTGTTAACCTAACTCCTAGCAGATATGGATTAGTGGTTTCCCAGGGTAACCCGGCCATGACCTCTGCTGCGTCAGCCCCCCCAACCCCTATTGCGATGGCGCCAAGCCCGCCGGCGTTGGGAGTATGTGAATCAGTGCCAATCATCAGACAGCCTGGCATGGCATAGTTTTCGAAAATCACCTGGTGCATTATGCCGGTACCCGGTCCCCAGAAACCTATGCCATATTTTGCGGCGGCAGAAGAGAGGAAATCATACACCTCTCTATTGGTCGTAAGGGCCTTCCTGAGATCTGTTTCAGCGCCTTTATTGGCCCTCAAAAGATGGTCACAATGGATTGTGGCCGGAACAGCTAATTTTTTCCGTCCTGACTGTATAAACTGGAGCATGGCCATCTGGGCAGTTGCATCCTGCATGAGTACCCGGTCCGGTAAAAGCTTTATCTGATTTTTCCCCCGGATCAACAGCCGATCCCTTAATCCTTCAGGTTCGTGCAAAAACAGAATCTTTTCCGCATAAGAAAGGCCTCTTCCAAGCAATTCCCTTTTTTTTGACAAAACATCCAGGGCTTCGCCCTTATTAAGAGCCTTTCCCATCCTCGCTGTCTCCAAAAAACATTCTAATCCGCTCTGGTCTCCAAAGGTTCGTAGGTACAGCCCAATAAACCGCAATACTGCCCCACGTACTCGGCCTTCGGTCTGTACAGGGCGGGTTTGTCCTGAGCTTCAGCGAATTTTTCCTCAATAATGTGTGCACACCATCCTGTTACCCTTGATATGGCAAAAATAGGCGTCATTAAATCGAGAGGTATCCCCATTATGTGATAAACCGGAGCGCTATAGAAATCCACATTAGGCAGGATATCTGTTTTACCTTTTTTCCTGAATGCCTCAATGCCGAATTCCTCTATCTGCGTGGAAAGATCGTGCCACCTCTCCTGACCTGTTTTTCTCCCAAGTCTTGCAGCCATATCCTTGAGAAATGTTGCCCGGGGATCCATGGTTTTATAGACCGCATGGCCCATACCCATAATTTTGCCACCACCATCCAGTTCCATTTTTATCCATCCGGCTATGTCATTCTCAGACTCCAGTTCCATGAGCATTTTCATAACCTTGGCATTCGCCCCGCCATGCAGACTCCCTGAAAGCGCTCCAATGCCGGCGCTGACGCCTGCATACATATGCGCCCTTGTGGAAACTACTTCTCGACAGGCAAAGGTGGAAGCATTAAAAGTGTGGTCAGCATGCAAGACAAGGCAGGTGTCAAGATCACGAGCCATCTCCTCTTCAGGCTTTTTTCCATGAAGCTGCCACAGAAAATTAGCCGCATGAGATAGCCCTTTATCCGAAGGCAATGGCTCCAGGCCCTTTCTTATCCTGTGCCATGCTGCAGCCAGTACCGGGATTCGCGCAATGAGACGGATAGCCATTCTGATATTCGCATCTCTCGTTTCTTCTAATAGATCCGGGTCCGACATGGCGAGAGAGGTTACAGCCGATTGAAGCACATCCATTGGCGCGGCATTTTTAGGATACGTATTTAATATTTCATAGACATAGTCAGGAAGAGGCCTTTCATCTTTCACTAATGCATCGAACTCCATAAGTTCACTCTTGTTGGGCAAACGCCCATTCAAAATGAGATACGCAACCTCCATGAAAGAAGAATCTTGGGCTAATTGTTCTATCCTGTATCCCCGGTAAAGGAGAATCCCTTTCTCACCATCAATAAAACTTATTTTCGTGTCGGCAACGGTTACACCACGGAGGCCAACATTTTTTACATTAACTGATTGTGCCATTTCATACTCCGTTAAACAGTAATGATCTAAAGTGAACTAAAGTGCCTAAAATGAACTAAAGTGCCTAAAGTTTGAGATAATATTTAACATTTTCAAATTGTTTGAAGTTCTCGATCAAGACCTTGTTTGAGCGAGCTGTTACCCTGCCTTTTGGCAGACAGGATGGTCGAATTCTTTGACTACATATTACCCGAGCGCCTTAGTCTGATTTGTCGCGCAGTCCCGCCTGCCTCGCCTGCCATATACGGAAGTGGGCATGTTCCAAAAGGTCGGCAATGATGGACAGGTCTTGGTGAAGCCTGTTCTCTTAAAATGGTACGAAGTTCCTTAACTTTAGGCACTTTAGACACTTGAATCAGTATTTCTCCCAGGACCGACAAAACAGGCTACCTCCTCTATCGAAGGTAACTTGATTCGCTAATCACCTTCAATGCTGATAGCGCCGCCAGGGCACTCTTCAGCCGACTGAGTTACAAGATCCTTGTACTTGTCAGGAATCTCCTCAACAAGAACTATGGACATGAGTTCATCTTCATCATATTTAAAAACCTCAGGGCATAACATGTTGCAGTTTCTGTCTCCCATACATAATTCTTTATCCACTGATGCCTTCATTTTTCCCTCCATAATTAAATTAAATGTGGTTAATCTTCTTTCGGCCATTCAACACCGCTTATCTCTTCGGTAAAATAGCAGAATCTGCTCCACTCAAACTCACGTTGAGAAATAGGACAGCGTAACTTTACCTTTTTATCACTGACACCGATTACTTCCCAGTCGCCCTTACGCGGACCACCTTTGATATTCAATTTCTGTCCCACACTAAATGGATATGGTTCAAAATAGATTACTTTATCAGTTCTCATGGGATAATTCTCTCCCCAATACCTATCATGCCCCCGCAATTCTGTTGTTTATTCCACCTTAAAAAATGCCTTTGCCAGTGCGCCGCATACGGGGCACCTTTCTGGGGGCTCATTTTCACAGGTGTAGCCGCAAACAGGACAGACGTAGTAATCGACTTCTTCAGCAGAGTCGATGTTGTCAAGGGCCTTTTGATAAAGACCTGCATGGACCTCTTCTACCTTATTGGCATAAGTGAAGGATCTATCCGCAGCCTTTTCTCCCTCCTCCTTAGCAGTCTCGATCATGCCCGGGTACATCTCTTTAAACTCAAAAGTCTCGCCGGAGATTGCTCCTTTAAGGTTTTCAACGGTCTTACCGATACCCTTCATGGCGCGCAGGTGTGCGTGGGCATGAACCGTTTCGGCCTCGGCTGCAGCCCTGAAGAGTTTGGCCACCTGTGGATAGCCTTCCGAGTCGGCCTGTTTGGCAAAGGCTAAATATTTCCTATTAGCCTGTGATTCTCCTGCAAAAGCTTCCTGAAGATTTTCTTGTGTTTTACTCATAACTACTCTCCTTTTTGTTTTGTAAAGTTGTTTAATCAACCACCTCAAAAGACCAACAAGGGCACCAAACACGGCATCCTGCTCGGTATTTAAATCCTCCTTTCATCTTAATCAAGTTTGTCATATTTAAGGCCTATGAGCTTACAGCAGCTTTTTCAGTGCCCCCAAAACATTATCATAGTCAGGTTCATCTGTTACCTCTTTGACAATCTGGACATATTGAACAACCCCGTCTCCATCCACTACAAATACTGCCCTTGCCAACAAACGCAGTTCCTTGATAAGGACACCATATGCCTCCCCAAACGAAGCGCTCAGGTGATCTGAAAGGGTTGTCACCTTATCGACTCCGGCTGCGCCACACCAGCGCTTTTGGGCAAAAGGCAGATCCATACTGATGGTGAGTATGGCAACCTCAGGGCCAAGTATTCCCGCCTCTTCATTAAACCTTCGAGTCTCCATGTCGCATACCGGGGTGTCTAAGGAAGGAACCGAAGCGATAACGCAGACTTTCCCCCGAAATGATGAAAGCCTTACCGGCGAAAGATCATTATCCAGGACTTCGAAGTCAGGAGCATGCTCTCCAATATTGGGTTGTTTTCCAATTAGGGTCAGTGGGTTCCCTTTCATAGTGATTATTCCATTGTTCTCTTCCATTTTTAGACCTCCTAAGTTAGTTATATTGTTAATTCAGCTGAGCACGGCTACACATAATCTAATGGCTTTCCTCTTCCCTCCCAGCATTCATGATGCCTCAGAGATCCATCTCTTAAGAATATCTCTGTCTTTCTGGTTGATAGAGGTAATCCTGAATCGAGTGACTATTTTATCATGCTGCTCTTCAGCAGATAGGACCTTGGCATAAATATCGTCAAAACAGTGGGCATCCATACAGAAATCAAATATCAGTTTGATATCACTCAGGGGTTCAAAATGCAGTTCGACTGACGCCGCGATTAAATTTTCGTTTATAATTATGGTTTCCCCTGAAATGGCTTCGCCGGTGATTTTTTTGTCTTCCACCTTCCAGCAGTGAAAGGGGATGCTGATTTCAATATCATGCTGGTTAGCCGCCTGGGAGGCCAACTCAATACCGTAAGGGGGCCCGATTGCGGTTACCGGGTAGAATACAAGGGGCCTTTTTAATCCTTTCATCATAACGGTATGAGGCGAGTCGGCGGTCACTGACTCTTTAATCAGGCGGCAGGTGGACTCTCCGATAAGGACCTCCCCTCCAACTGCATTGGATTCTATCCTGGAGGCCATGTTTACGGGGGCGCCGACAATCCCGTATTTGGCTCGTATTTCAGAGCCGATGTTCCCCACAATAACTGATCCGGTGTTGACCCCTATTCCCATCTCAAGGGGAGGATATCCCTCAAGCATCAACTCATTATTCAATGCCACAAGCGCATTTTGCATAGCAAGGGCGCAGGCAACCGCGCGCAAAGGATCATCATCATGTTCTTCGGGCACGCCGAAAACTGTCAGGATTGCATCTCCAATAAACTCATCTATTATCCCGTCATATTTCACAATAACCTTGGACATACGCTCGAGATAGCGATTCAAAAGACGAACTATATCCTCAGGATCCCTGGTTTCAGAAAGAGCTGTGAAACCGCGAAGATCTGACATTATAATTGTTACGGTCTTCCTGCGTCCACCGATTTCTTGCCCATTCGGTGATTCGAGGATTTGATCAACCACCTTTTTGGAAAGATAACGACCGAAGGTGTTCCGAATAAATTTGACAAGATGCAGGCGTTCCTCTGATATCTTAAGTATTGTGTCCAACATCTGCGTGCGGGAGGAAACGATCCCCTTGATCTCTTTAGGGACGTCTTCGGGCAAGTTTATCCCATTTTCAGAAGAATCATTGTCCTGGAAACGCTGATTAGCCATGGCAATGGTTTCCAAGGGTGAAATGATTCTCCTTTCAAGGAAACTCTTGAGCGTAACCATCATGAACAAAACGATGATGACCACAAGGGATATGATCCTTATAGCATACCAGAAAAGTTCTACAGATCCCTTATCTTCAGTCAAGGCCGCGTATATGAGGGTCCCAATCAGCAATATCCCTTCAATGATCAGTATACGCCAGAATACCCCCATCAAGACCACTGCCCTGACACTGCTTTTCTCATTTTTGTTAGAATCTGACGGCATTTTGTTATCTATCGAGCCTGTCATATCTCGGGCCTCAACGGTAACCGCACAGTGAAAGTTACGCCCTTTTCCTGGTTAGCACTAAAAGAGACATCGCCCCCGTGTGTTTCCACGATCTTTTTTACGATGCCCAGGCCCAGACCAGTTCCTCCTCTCTTCGTTGAAAAGAAAGGATGAAAGATGCTCTCATGATGTTCCTTTGCTATTCCTCCGCCATGATCAACAACCTCCAGTACCATCCCAGGGCTATTCAGTTGAGTGGACACCCGCACATGTTCTCCGGCCTTGGAGGCCTGTATCGCATTGGTTATCAGATTCAAGAGGACCTGCTTTACTCTCGGTGCATCCAGAACAATAGTAGGGAGGGAAGACGCAAGATCAGTTTCCAGTTCCACGCCACTCTCTTTGGCCATTGGTTGAGAAACTCCTACGGAATCCGAGACTAATTCATTGAAATCTATTTCGGTAAACTGGAGTTGCACTGGTTTGCCAAAATTGAGCATCTCCCTGACCATCGATTCCAAATGTGCCGCCTCTTCAATTACAAGGCCCAGTTTTTCCCGATCAGGGTTATCCGGCTCAAGTTTTTTAAAGACTTGTTCGGCAAAACCACCTATCGCCATAAGAGGTGTTTTCATATCATGGGCTATTTCCGAGACGGTCTTACCAACAGCAGCAAGGCTCCTGACCCGAACAAGGGCCCTCTGTTTTTTTCTTTCTCTCTCAACCAGGAATCCAAGGATCAATGCAATACCAATATAGAGCACCCCCTCCGAAAGCCTATGAAAATCATCAAGCGAAAACCCCTGCCACTGTCTGATGGCATGTGGAAGAAAGAGGACGGAAACACTTATACAGATGTATATGGCCCCCTTCATCCCAAACCATAAACTTCCTAAAACCAGGGGCATATAGAAGAGCATCCGGTAAACAGCATGGTAGTTTCTCAAGTCAGGAAAGGTAAAATAATGGAGGCAGAGGATGCTGCCAATCATGAATGCAATTACCGCAACTTTTATCTGTTTTTTATTATTCGACATGACCAAACTTTGAAAGTATGGAAATTAAAGTCGTCCTTTTCGTTTTTGTCCTGGCTATTTGCCACAAAAACCTCATGATGTTGTGATAGGTTAGTATACTAAGGCCCCTTGAGCTCGAAACCTACAGACAGAATAAGGTCTTTTATTTCAGACACATTCTGCTTTTCGGACATGGCTTTGATGATCTTATTAAAACCCTTTGTATCCCCCAGCATAATACAGCCGATGATTTGGTCGTTTTTCATGACGATCTTCTTGTAAACGTTTTCATCCGTGACCACCTTGGATTCCAATTCATTTTCAGCATCAATATTGCCAGCAGACGCAAGATCAACACCTGCCACTTTAAGGCTGTTGGCCATGGTGGTCCCTTCATAGACCATATCTCCGCCAGCCATATTGATCCCGGCTATTTTCCCTTGCTCCATGGCAGCGGGCCATATACCATAGGGCATCCCTCTGAATTCGGCCACATCACCTGCCGCGTAAATATCAGGTTGGTTTGTCCGGAGGTGCCCATCCACCATTATGCCCTTATCCGTGTCCAGGCCCAGCGGTTCACTCAATTCCAGGTTGGGTCGAACCCCCGCTGAAATGATAACCATACTTGCCGGAAGTGTCTCTCCTCCTTCCATTGTTACGCCTTTTACACGTTCGTCTCCTTTGATCTCCTCTGTCTTGGCGCCGAGCCTGAAGGAAAAGCCCATCTTTTCCATGATCTCCTGGAGTCTCTTTGCACCGTACAGATCCAGTTGCCTCGGCAGGAGCCTAGGAAAAAATTCCACCACCATAACCTGTTTTCCTAATTTCCGGAGGGCCTTTCCCGCCTCAAGGCCCAGAAGACCGCCTCCAATAAGAACAACATCTTGAGTATCACCTGCCCAGCCGGAAATATCCCGGGCATCCTGGATAGAGCGCAGGGCAAAGACCCCTTTCTTTTCAGAGCCATTTATAGGTGGTACAAAGGAATGACTCCCTGTGGCAATCAGAAGACAATCGTAAGAAAGTCTCTGGTTATCTTCTGTTATGACAATTTTTTCTGAGGGTTCTGCCCCTGTAATAGGGACGCTCAGTTTCAGATCGATACGCTTATCCCTATACCAGTCTTCTCCTTTGACTATTAGGTCCTCTTCATTTAGGTCCCCTGATACATATTCGTTTAGCCTTATCCTGTAATAAAAGGGGATATTCTCTTGCGTTGCGATTGTGATATCCCCTTCTTCATCAAGCTTTCGGATATATTCGGCAGCAGTTGTCCCGGCAACTCCATTCCCTATAATAAGATAATTTTTCATAGTTACCCCCCTTTTTTTATGGTTTTCAATGAAAACAAGAAATCAATTCTTTTCTAATTTGCCTTCGCCAAAGAACCCTGCAGAATGGCGAAAAGGGTGGCAGGGGGGCTTTAAAGAGTTTCAAGCCTCAGACTTTGCCGGAGATATCTGACATTTCCATTCATCAATCCAGTAAGTTGAACCCCATTTTCTTTAAGTCCTCAGTAGCTATCGAAGCGTCTTTTGTTTTGAGCCGTAGTACCAGGAACCAGTCATCTTTTTTGGACTTCGGAATACTCATAATACTCAAAAGGGGAATGTGATTGTTATCCAGAACCTCTATAAGATCCTTTAGGTACCCAAATCGTTTACCGGATGCATCAATAGTAATCCGTTTACTATCCCTATCCCCCAGGCCAAGGGCATTTGCTACAACGCCGGAGATGTCCGATTCGGTTATAATACCCAGAAGATTGTTATTTTCAATGACGGGGAATGCACCGATTCCATGTTTCTTCCCAAGCCAGATTGCCTCTTCCACGCCAAGATCCGGTGAAATGACGACAGGTTCCTTGACCATGATATCGCCAACGGTCATTTTTGAAATCAAATAGTTTAACTCATAGACACTGAGACTTGTTGCTTTTGATGGTGAGGCGTCACGTATCATGGACCTTGTCACCAGACCTGAAAATTTGCCATTTTTGGTCACTGGGAGCCGTTTGATCTTGTTATGTTTCATTATTTCCAGCGCTGCCATAATCGGTGTGTTGATATCCACCGTTATGACTTCCTTCTTCATAAAATCTCTTACTTTCATCTTTGCCCTCCTTTTCTCTATGTTAGCCGTTTTTAAAAGGGACGAATACCACTCTTTTATATCGAGCCTCCGCTCCTGCCGTCATCACAAGATTCATCATCATGATTTGCCCTCGCATGCTCTGCACTCGGGGCGGAAGTACAGTAAGGGAGTGTTTCCTCACCGCTTTCCTTTTTTTCTTTCTCCTGTTCTTCCAATTCTTCCCTCATTTTTTCTTCCATCTCCTTAGCCTCCTTTTCATGTTTCACCAAAAACGAAGGTTTTCCTGAAATCAGGTTGAGCTTACCAAAATAATATCACAAAAAATTACAATTTTTCTCACCCTCCATCCCGTTTTTACTTCTATTTTACCCCTATCTCTGCCTCAAGATCCTTTATGTATTGAGCAATTAAAACCCCAAGATAGATACAGGCATTCCCTTCAATACAAGCATCAGCATCGCCTTTGTCAAGAAAGGCATGGCGACTGTCCTTCCCCTTGCTGAAACTGACAACCCAGACGTCTTTCTCTTCATCAAATTGGAGCTCCGTAGAAAGCCCGTAGGTCGTGATTTCCGGGTACATCTCCAAAAGCTTCTTTTTCAAACCCTCTTTCGCATAACTCATCGCTAACCTCCTTTTCGTTCCGTTTACGCGTCTTTGCTCCGCCTCAAAGGGAGGGGGCGGCTTGCATTTCACTCGAGTTCACAAGGATGCCCCGTTCGGAAGTGCGGTAGGGTTTTCCATCCCTGTGCAATTATTTTGGGAATTTCAGGGATACTGATTCGCCGTCCTCATCCTTTTTGACCTTCACGCTCAATTCAATACTGGCATCACGAACTCCTACGGCCAAAGGGGTTTCCCCCTTTTCCCCTTCAATATGGGTAATTCCCCTTAAGGCATCGACAATTTTTTCCCCGATTTCAGATCCGGGGTTTGGTAGGTCCGTCTTTCGATATTCTGACACCACTCTCACCTCCCCGTCATTCGTTCTCGATAGGGAAATTTTCTTGGCATTCGCGTTGATCCCGTGAAGGATGGCCAAGGCCAACCATTTCAGGGCAGCCTCGGTTCTGTCGTCGTCCTTTTCCAATAAAGACATCTCCTTCAACGGATCTGCGGTAGCAAAGCAATCACAGAGTTCCTGAACCTTTAGATGTAAGCTGTGTTTATCTTTCATTGCAATTTCCTCCGGTTTTGTGAGATAAGTCCATAGGTTGGACTTTATTAAAGCAATACTTTTGAGGCTCCCAACAGAACAGACAATATTCTGTAGGGAGCAAGCTGAACGACTATCCCTTCCACAGCCCATGAAGGTTGCAGTACTCACGCGCCGTGGCCTGCTCGGCGTCGATCTTAAAGGTTGCTTCAGGTGCCTCTCCGGGGTTCAGAAACTGACAATAGGCCTTTCCATCGGCAATAACCTCTATCCACTCGATATAGTGTTTCTCTTCCATGGGATGGGCAACTTCTCCAACCTTTACCTTGAAACCGTCGGCTGTCTTTTCCACAATAGGGACATGTTTCTCCTTTGCCGCATCCACCGTGTTTTCCACGAATAATTTCATGGGTTGATCACAGCACACCAGTTCCCCTTTGCCACCATGCAATACCTCGACGATGTTGCCACATACTTCACATTTGTAGACCTGTAATTTCTCTGCCATCTTTATTCCTCCTTTTTCTTGGTTTGGGCTTAGGTTACTAAATGAGGCCGACATAGTTATATCGCCTGACCCGGGACCAAATTGCTCACAGCCTCCAGCACGGCATCATATTCAGGCTCATCCGTTACTTCCTTCACAATCTGGATATACTGATTTGTCCCTCTTTTCATTTCTCCCTCAAAGATCTAATAATTTCGGCCCAAAAGATTTATATGGCCCCCTTAAATGCACCAAAATCGGGCGTACCCCTGGCCCTTCAATTACGTGTTGGTTTCATAACGGGTTTGACTTTCATAAATTTTTCACAAAAGATGACGAGCAAACTTGTCTTACTATGTATCAATATCCGTGCCAAAAGTGAATTATATAAGAAAATAGTGTGAAATACCATTAATATTGAATAGTTAGTGGCCAATTGGATCATTGATAATTAACTTCCCTGTCGCGTTGCCAGGATTTTTATGAGACAATAATGTCTCAGGGAATAATGGGTGAATATAACGTATTGATATCACACTAAATGTACTATAAGTTGGTGAAGAAGAAATGAACCGTATAGGTAGGATATAAGGCCATGTCGGCATGTGAAGGTCTTGAAAATATTGAGGTAGATATAGAAAAATCATTATTAATATTGAATATTTATAATAATGGTGAAATCCGTAATTCAGTAAGGAAAAACTAAAGCAAATGGTTGATGGAACGAGCAAACATGTCTCAGATTCAATTATGAGACAATATCGTCTCTTGAGACACCTGGAAAGTTGGCCAAGAACCGGTATGGGGAAGATCCTCCGGTCGAATGAGCCCACATTTTGACCTTACGAGAGCCAACCGAATAGCCCTTTGGAACTCTCTGACGTTTCCGGACCAGGGGCAGCCCACCATCACGGCCATTGCTCTGAACGAACAGTAAGCGGGCTTGCTACTAACCGCCCCCTTTTTGTTTGGCGCTTTTGAGTACCTACGGCGTAATGGTTTAGCTCGTCTTTTTGCTTTTATAGAATTTGACAAGATTCAGAAGATCCTGGGCCACAAAACGCCCTATTGTTCCTGAACTGTAACAGACAGTTTCTATGGTATTGTCGGGCCGGATAAGAAAACCGGTTGCATGAATATATTGCCTATCCTTATCGTAATAAGCCCCGGTTATCCTGGATGTTTCCTCTGCGTTCATGCCATAAGCAACGGGGAATGTAATTCCGTTTTTTTGAGCTGTTTCACCTGCCTTTTCCGCTGAATCGACAGAACCCGCAATGATCGAGATCTCCTCGGCCTCGAACTCCTTTATCAAGGATTGGAAGTCAGCCAACTGCTGGGTGCAAAAAGGTCACCAATGCCCACGATAAAACAGAACTACTCCGTAACCTTCTCCGGTTCCCTCAGGAAGCTTGAGCGTTTCTCCAGATACCAGTTGCAACTCAAAGTCAGGAAAAACATCGTTCGTATCCAAAAATCCTGCACCTATTCTTGCCATCTTTTTTCATCCTTTTCTGTTTTTTCAAAGCTCCTTTATGGTGCCAAATCCAACATGCGATCAAGGGCCACCCGCGCATCGGTTCTTATATCCTCTGGTACCTCAACCCTGTTGACCTGGCCGATATGCTCGAGGGTCGTCAAAAGATTATCCGGGCTGATCTTGAACATATTAGGGCATAAGGAATAGTGGAGGTCTAAGACTTTTTTGTCGGGGAATTCCAGTGCGAGCCGGTTAATTAGATTGATTTCTGTCCCCACGATAATGGTTGTGTCAGGGGGTGCGTTTTCAACGTACTTAACAATAAAGCTGGTGGAACCCACCGCATCGGCCAGGGCTACTACCTCCTCGGTACACTCCGGGTGGACCACGACCCTTGCCTCGGGGAACCGCTTCCTCATTTTCATGACGAGGTCCTCACGAAATCGTGTATGAACCAGGCAGTATCCCTCCCACAAAATCACCTTGGCCCTTTTGATACTCTCAGCAGTGTTGCCCCCGAGTGGTTCTTCCGGATTCCATACAATCATCTCATCGGGGTGGATCCCCATCTGATTCCCCGTGTTGCGGCCCAGGTGTTCATCCGGAAAAAAGAATATCTTCTCTCGTTGACTAAGAGCCCAGCGAAACGCTGCAGGGGAGTTGGATGAAGTACAAACAGTACCACCTTGTCTGCCGCAAAACGCCTTTAGCTCAGCATCCGAATTCATATATACAATGGGCATCACAGATCCTTCATCAACGATGGTTGCAACGTCTTCCCACGCCCTTTTTACGGCTTGGGTATCTGCCATGTCCGCCATCCAGCATCCAGCCTCCAGGACAGGTATCTGAACGCTTTGGTGCGGCTGGCAAAGAATCGTCGCACTTTCGGCCATGAAATGGACACCGCAGAAAACGATGAATTGCGCGGCTTTGTCAGCCGCAGCTTTCTGAGAAAGCCCAAATGAGTCCCCCCTGAAATCGCCGAGATCCACGATCTCGCTACGCTGATAATGGTGTGTGAGGATAAGAAGCCTATGTTTCAATCTCTTCTTAATGGTCCGGATCTCGTCCAGGATATTTCTATCATCAGGATGGTCTGTCATACCTGTCTCTCTCTGTGTCTCTGAGCCTCTGTGGCAAAAAAATAGATGTATAATCGAACAGTTCGAAATATTTCGTTGACGGTTATGCCACACTGTGATAGAAAATATACCACATAGTGAGGCATAGTCAAGCACTTTTTTAACAAATTATTTGTTGACATAAGTACCACTATGTGTTATTTTTTATGCCACACTGCGGGAGTTAGGTCAAGCGTTTTGAATATTTTTTGGAGGAGACAGTGGATAGAAAGGAATTTGTGGCCATACGAAAGAGGCTGAACAAGACGCAGAAGCAGATGGCGCAACTGCTTGGGACTTCGGTTAAGGCCATTCATAGTTACGAGCAGGGATGGCGGTCCATCCCGGTTCATGCGGAGAGGCAGATCTATTTTTTGCTCTCGAGGATCAATGCAAGCCCTGATGATCAAGAGCCCTGTTGGGTCAAGAAAAAGTGCCCTTTTGAACTGAAGACCCAGTGTCCGGCATGGGAGTTCCAGGTGGGCGACCTGTGCTGGTTCATTAACGGCACCATTTGCCAGGGTGCTGTTCATAAAGACTGGAGGGAGAAGATCAAAATCTGCAAATCATGCGATTGCTTTTCCCCAATACTTTGATCTCGTTACATAGGAGAATAACTCATGCCAAACAACAAGTACGGATTCAACACACTGGCCTTACATGCAGGTGCAGAGATTGATGAAACAAATTCAAGAGGCATTCCACTCTACAGGACAAGTTCATATGTTTTCAAAAGTACCACGCATGCTGCAGATCTGTTTGCGCTTAAAGAACCGGGGAATATGTACACACGCATGATGAATCCTACTCACGGAGTGCTCGAAGAGAGGATGGCCGCCCTTGAGGGTGGCGCCGCAGCACTTGCCCTTGCATCGGGGACAGCGGCCACTTTCTATGCTGTGATAAATATATGCGGCCACGGCGACGAAGTGGTATCAGCTAATAGTCTATATGGCGGCACCTATACCATGTTTGATTCTATTCTGCCTGAACTTGGCATCAAGACAAAATTCGAAAACCCGCTCTATCCGGATAACTTCGAGAAAGTGATCAATGAACACACCAGAATGTTGTTTACCGAGGTCATTGGCAACCCCGTGCTCGATGTGGCAAACATAAGGGCCATTTCAAAGATAGCGCACAAACATCATATCCCCTTGGTGGTTGATTCCACATTTACCACGCCATATCTATTCAGACCTCTGGAACATGGTGCGGATGTTATCATACATTCCCTGACCAAATGGTTGGGAGGCCACGGCACAGGGATTGGCGGCATTGTAGTGGATAGTGGCAAGTTTGATTGGACGGACCGAAAATTCCGTCTTTTTAATGAGCCGGACGCATCATATCATGGGCTGCGGTATGCACATGATCTTGGAGATCTGAATCCTTTGGCATTTATTACGCGGATGAGACTTGTGCCGCTGAGAAATCTTGGTGCCTGCATAAGCCCTGACAACGCCTGGATGTTCTTGCAGGGGATTGAAACACTTCCCCTCAGGATGCAGCGTCACTGCGATAATGCCATGGCGGTAGCACGGTATTTGACGGATCATCCCGCTGTAAAATGGGTAAGATATCCTGGGCTTGAACAAGATCCAGCCTATAAAACGGCATCGCAGCAATTTGAAAATGGCTTTGGAGGTATGGTGGTTTTCGGCATTAAAGGGGGTAGAAAAGCCGGTGAAACATTCATAAACAACTTAGAGCTCATATCTCATCTGGCAAATGTGGGCGATGCAAAAAGCCTGGCTATTCACCCTGCAAGCACCACCCATTCTCAACTTTCCGAGGATCAGCAGCGAGAAGGCGAAATTACACCCGATCTCATCCGGCTATCCGTGGGCATAGAATCGATTGAGGATATCCACGGGGATCTTGGGCAGGCCTTGGATAAAACGTAACCGTTGAGACAACCATTTTTTGACAGGATTAACAGGATGGACTGGATTATTTTATCTTGTAAATCAGTGAATCGGCCCTGTTTTTGATGTCCATAGCTATTTGATATTCCAGTATGTAAATCTTACTTTTTGTGTATTCTGTGCTTTTTTGCGGCTATATTAAATATGAGTGAATATATAGAACATGATAAGACCGGCGTATCGGTGGGGATTGTGGAGAAAAAATTCTTCACCTTTGCCCAGCCGCCGAAGGAAATGACCCTTGAAAACGGTTCCACATTGGGTCCGGTGACACTCGCCTATGAAACTTATGGGGAACTGAATCCTGACAGGAGCAATGCGGTCCTGATTATGCACGCCCTGTCGGGTGATTCCCACGCGGCTGGTTATTATAATAATGATGATGCAAAACCTGGTTGGTGGGAGATTATGGTAGGTCCGGGCAGGGGAATCGATACCAATAAATATTTCGTTATTTGTTCCAACATACTCGGCAGTTGTATGGGTTCTACCGGCCCTGGCTCCATCAATCCTGAGACCAGCAAACCTTTTGGCCTTGATTTCCCCGTGGTCACCATCGGTGACATGGTTACAGCCCAAAAGGCGCTGATTGACCACCTTGACATAGAAAGGGTCCTCTCGGTCGTGGGTGGTTCCATTGGCGGGCTCCAGGTCCTGGAATGGTGCCTGAGATACCCGAATAGGATCGTTTCTGCCATTCCGCTGGCAACTACACCAAAACATTCCGCCCTGACCATAGCCTTTAATGAAGTGGCAAGGCAGGCCATCATGGCGGATCCCAATTGGAACAACGGTCACTATTATGGTGGGGCGAAACCTGACCTGGGTCTGGCCGTTGCCCGCATGATCGGTCATATAACCTATTTGTCTGACGAATCCATGCGGCACAAATTCGGGCGCCGTCTCCAGGACAGGAGTGATTTCTCATTCAACTTCGATGCGGACTTCCAGGTGGAAAGCTATCTTAGATACCAGGGCTCGAAATTCGTGGAGCGATTTGATGCCAATTCCTTCCTCTATATTACAAAGGCTGCAGACTACTTCGATTTAACGAGACAATATGACTCCGGCTCTCTCGTTAAGGCTTTTTCCAGGGCCATGGCAAAATTCTTAGTGGTCTCCTTTACCTCGGATTGGCTATATCCAACGTATCAGTCCAAGGCTATAGTGAAGGCCATGAAGAAAAACGGTCTTGATGTAAGCTTCTGCGAAATCGAAGCTGACTGGGGCCATGATGCCTTTCTGTTGCCTAATGAACGATTAACTGCTCTAATAAAAGGTTTTTTAGAACGTGTCTACAATGAAACAGAATGATAGCAAAATACGATTTGACCTTCAGATAATAGCATCCTGGATCGAGCCCAGGTCTAAAGTCTTAGGTTTAGGCTGCGGGGAGGGAGAGCTGCTGCACTTCCTCAAAAAAAACAAAGGGGTGACATGCACGGGGATAGAACTCAACGAAGATAAGGTGGCCAAGTGTGTTGAAAAAGGCCTGACCGTAATTCAGGGGGATATCAACGAAGAGGTCCTTGACTACCCGGATGACGCATTCGACTACGTTATCCTGAGCCAGACCCTTCAGCAGATATATGAGCCGGGAGAACTTATCCGTTCCATGCTGCGCATTGGCAAAAGGGGAGTCGTCAGCTTTCCCAGTTTCAGTCACTGGAGCGTTCGCCTGCAACTACTGATAACCGGCCATGCCCCCATCACCAAAGAGCTTCCTTATGGTTGGCACAACACCCCGAATATTCGCGTCATTGCCCTCAAGGACTTCCGGAGGTTTTCAAGGGAAACTGGCTTCTCTATCCTGCGAGAAGTGGCGATTAACACAGATCATCACGAAAAAAGCGGAAATATCATTAAACTTTTTGCCAACCTTAGAGCAACCTATGGCATTTTTCTTATAGGAAAGGGGAAGCAGTAATGCCTGCCGAACCTGAAAAATTAGATTTTTGTTGTCGTGCCCTATATGGGTGAGCACAGATTTGACTATTAATTAGAGCGAGTAAAAGGGAGAGTTGAATGCCGGAAATAGCGGAAAAAGAGGTCCTGACCCCCCAGATTGTGAGGCTCAAGGTCATTGCACCCGATATTGCTAAAAAGCGCAGGCCGGGCCAGTTTGTCATCCTTCGGGTGGATGAAAGGGGAGAACGCATTCCCCTTACCATTGTTGATTCCGACCCAAGGGAGGGGACCGTAACCATCGTTTTTCAGGTTGTGGGGAAAACAACCCACATGCTTTCACAATTAGAGAGAGGTGACAAAATTCTGGATTTCGCGGGGCCTCTCGGAAACCCACTATGAGAGCAACAAAGGCAACAATCAGCGTGGTCTCCTTTTTTGCGTATTATCCGTCGGTTGCTTTTTTCTTCACCATCCCACCTCCAAGGTAGCTTATACGCGTTTACACAGGTTCTCGGTGAACGGCTACGATTGATTTAATCGTATCTTCATCAGGGATTTCAGTATTCCACACCTCTTGCACCACCCGATCGCGCACAAGGAAGGTTCTGGGCGTATTTCCATCTCCCAGCAGACGCCAGAAATCTTTCTCAGTGATATGTCCAATGGGAAAGATGACCTGAAGCTCTTTCGTAAACCCCTTGAGCTGGTCCTCCCCGTTGGAGGACAGTGCAAGAACCTCGGGCAGATCAGGGTCTTCTGCCAGCCAGTTTAGTTCGGCGACTGCATCCCGGCAATGTGAACAGTCGGTGTCCATTAAGACAATAAGATAATCGCCATGGGCCAAGTCAATACGATCCAGTCCTTCAATCTTCAAATCGCCTAAAAAAATGCCACCTGTCCTGGTTTGGTTCGGGTCGAGCTGTGTTACGGGAGAACCAAACACCAAAGGTAGAATCAACCCGGCGAGGCAGGCAACCGCTATGGCCCAGGCCTTTGGCCGAGCCTCGGATTTTTGTGAAGGACGGAATATGGCCCAGGCAATGACTGTTAACGCCAACAAGATCAGTCCCTCAAGCACCGCTTCTGCCGGGGTACGTTTAATCCACGCCCCGAAACACCCGCAGTCTCTTGTGGCGTCCGTCAGCCAGGCCCAACCGGATGCCCCTACAAAGATCAACAATAACGATGATGTTAATAGGAGCATTAGTTTGGGCCTGTAAAAGACCAGCAATCCGGCCCCCAGGGTACACTCGAGGGCAATCAAACCCCGGGCGCTTATGCTCAGAAGGAGATAATTGGATATGATGTCGTAATCTCTCATCTGCCGGATGAACAGATCCATATCCATCATCTTTATAAAAGCTGCGGAGAGCAAAACAATCCCCACGGCTCCGGCAATCAGCCGGGGAATATTAAACCGCCATCCCCTGTGAGTGGAATTTTTCTGTCGAGACATTAGCAAACCCTAACCCGGAAAAGTCCCTAAAGTTGATGTTTGTTTTTCATTCGATGTTCGATGTTCATCTTTTTCAATCAAACGGCCGTCTGATACCCGCAAAACCCTTTCCGCATATGCGGCACAATCCTGGCTATGGGTTACCATGAGTATGGTTGTGCCTTCCCGATTGAGTCGTTGGAGAAGGCCCATGATTTCGTGTGATGTTGCGGAATCGAGGTTTCCGGTCGGCTCATCAGCCAGTATTACTGGCGGGTCATTCACGATTGCCCGGGCAATGGCAACCCGTTCCTTTTCTCCTCCTGAAATCTGGC
>Ga0222626_1000458_pt1 | contig 23795 bp, 29 predicted proteins | sample AntAcemetageno91_FD_179862 | JGI IMG/M metagenome (GOLD analysis project Ga0222626, IMG submission 179862) | Saline water microbial communities from Ace Lake, Antarctica - #91 | ecosystem: Environmental > Aquatic > Non-marine Saline and Alkaline > Saline | place: Antarctica: Ace Lake | collected...
TGCTGATATAGGGGCGGTGGTTGAGGAAGAAGAAACATACATTCTTGAAGATTCTTGTGACGAAAGTAAATTTTTCAGTTATAAACTTGATAAAATAAAATCAATACTGGAGGGCGAAGGTGGAAAAGTTTAAAAAAGAATTAGAATTATTGATTAACAAGCATTCGATTGAAAATACTTTAGATATGCCAGATTTCATGATAGCAGAAATGTTATGTGATTTGATTATAAAGATCGGAAAGGTAAGTAGGAAGAATCTTAAATGGCATGGTCTTGATTCTGTTTATGTTACTGGCGAGGAGGACGAAGGTGGAAATTAAAAAATGTTCGGTGTGTGGAATTTGCAAGAATTTAAAAATGGGTTGGACTAATGCGTGGTATTGCTCTGAAAATTGCGAGAGAAGATCAGTAACATCTCTTCATTCGTCAATGCCAGGAGCAGGAATATGCAGAAGTTTGCCGACTCACATTTCAAATGAGATAAGAAACAGGTGGGTTGATGAGTAAACTACCAAAACCACCAACGGAGGCATTATGAGTGAGTTGAAAACATTGGGTATTTTAAATGAAATGTGGACAGAACAAAATTGTTGTATTCTTCCGTGTGCTGATTCTATTTGTAGAAAAGACTTGGATGAAGAAGGCGGATGCAAAGGTGCCGAATTAGCCGAACATCTTGAAAAAGTATTATCCGAAAAAGACGCAGGAATAGCGGAGTTAAAAAAGAAACTCGATGATATAGGTGTGGTTGTTGATGGAATAGATTTGTCTATATCAACTAGGTATTATTTGAGACAACATATTATAAGGAAAGCGAAGAAAATAAAAGCAATAGTGGAGGGCGAAGGTGGAAAATAAAACTACGTTAGAAGAATATATTCAGCAATATGATAAAGACGGTTTTACATTGGATGAACTTGTTGAAGAAATTCAAGACTTATTCAAAGAAGCCTGGAACAAGCGAGAAAACGCTACCGAAGGTTGTTGGGTTTCTGTTGAGGATAGATTACCAACTTTACCAAAAGGGGTAAAATGTCAAAGGTTTCTAGTATGCTCCATATCAGGTGAAAAACCAACGATAATGTTATATTTTGCCGAAGAATGTACGTGGTCTATCAATGGTGACGATACGCAGAAAATAACCCATTGGATGCCGTTGCCAAAACCACCAACGGAGGAATTATGAGCGAGTTAAAAAAGTATAGCCCATCATACATGGCAGGAGTAAGAGGTGGCGATAGCATGATGAAAGAACATATTGAAGGCGAATGCTATATGGTTTCAGAAGTAGACGCAGAAATCGAACGTCTTAAAGCTGAGAATGATCGGTTGAGTGATCAGAATAAACGCATGAAAGAAAAGGTTGTATCGCATGATAAACGAAGGATGCTTCATACAAACAAATCAAAAGAACTCAAACGGCAATTGCAGAAAGCTGTTGAGATGGTTGACTCAGATGCCCAGAAAAATGGTAGTGCAGAATATTGCCAATTTTGTATAGATTACAACGACGATATATGCGCGGGAAAATGCAAACAAGCAATAGAAAAGTTCCTGAAATCGGAGGGGAAATGAGTTTATCAACATATGAAAAGAAGTTTTATTCAAAATGGGGAGGAGGCGAAGACAATGGTATATGAAGGAGATGCAATTGGAATGCATAGTGTATACGGCAGTAATGAGATGGCGCGGAATTTTGATAAGGTCACAATTCAGAGTGTGACCTTCAATGAGACCGGGCAGTTGGAGGTGGTTCGACGTGTGCAACACCTCACAAACATCATGTCGTACCCAATACAACAAAGACCTGATTCTGTTTTAAAGGACGTGTACGAGGCTCAAGATGGTAAGATAGTTCTTATGACTACTCTGGAAGCTAAGGTTACTCCGAAGAAGATCGTACCCGAAAAGGTGGAGTTCTAATGACGGCAAAGGAACTCCGCAAGAAGATCAGGGACGGCAAGCTAAGGGAGGTTACCGCCGACTTCGAGATACATATGAGGTCTAGCTGGGGAAAGATGCCGGTGGCAGATATTATGTTTGACCATGAGGGCAGAATAACATGCTACTTCCATTTGCATGGGATTAGGAACTTTAGGACATTAAAAGAGTTTTCGTATAACTGCTATTTTGGAATAAAAGGATATAGTAATAGTACAGGTGTTCACTATTACGAGGAGGATTGAGGTATGTATTACCGAGTAACAGGAGAAGAATTAAAAGGAAAGTTCCAGGGGGTACTGGATAAAAGAGCTGAAGCTAATGCTGAAATAACCAAGTTTCTAGAAGAGCTGGTTAAGAAAGGACACGAAATTGAGACTGACAAATGGTCAATCCCTCATAGTTGTGTTACCGGGATATGCGCCGTGCATTACAATGGGAATGAGGGTGCTGACTCTGGCATAGGGGAGTTGAAAAAAGAGAATTGGTGCAGATTTGACCAAAAGTACTGGGGTATTTTCAGGCCCAGGAATACTAAAAAAAATAAGGAATTAGTTACAACCTTTAAGAATCTACCAAAAGTGTTCAGGGGAGAATTAAGTGGTGTTGTCGGAGTAAGTACTATTGGTGGAATCGGGTTTACTCAAAAAAATGATACTTTCTACTTCGAGGTTCCTAATAGTTTGGTAGGAAAATTTGAATCTCCTGAAGGGGCAGTTGAAATATTTGCCTCTGAATACTATGCGAAAGAAGGTCTTCACGAGGGGCATGAGGTTGAGAAATCTCAAGATACGGGGGTTACTAATGGGTGATGTTTTTCATTTTTCTTTGTTCGTGTTAGTTCTATTTGTTATATTAGGAATCCTGTACAAGATCGAGTACCGGGGGAGAAGAAAATATGATAAGGGGTGTTGGACTTGGCTAGGGTTATTCAACTTTATAATAGTCCAATGGATGTTTTTCAGAGTAGCCCGAGTTGTTGAACAGGGGACATACAAGACCATAGGGTACACTACCCTAAACTGGATTGTGCCCCTCACAGGGTGGTGGTCAAACTACAAATATTGTTGGAGGTAGCTATATGCCTATAAGAGAATTCATATGTAACGAGTGTGATGAACATTTTGATGAGGTAGTATTTGATCATTGGCCTGACCCCAGGTGTCCCACTTGTAATTCAGACGACTTACGGCAGAAGGAAATATCCCTATGTAACCATAAGATATACGGGTACTGCCATAAGAATGAGTACTGACTTTTCATAATGTGGTATAAATAGTTAACAAACAATAGGGAGTGATGTTATGAATACTTTTAACAGATCACTGTACCACGACCTGGTGCCAGTGAGTAACCTAGTGGAAACACTAGAAGAGAGAAGCAGAAGTTTTTGGGACCAAGAAGCCCACTCCACCGACATGATGGTGGACCAGATGTCTGGGTGTCTCATAGTTAATGGGAAAGCCCACCAGTTCCAAGACCAAGCACTGAGAATGCTTAGTAATCGCCTGGGTATCCCAGGAAACTATGCTACCAAGTGCCCAGAAGACTTGCTGGCATACAACATGAATTACTGGCTCCAGTCGCTTAATAAACAGTTGCTTATAAGACACGACGGTCAGGATATACGTGCAATCTTGTCTACGGCCTACAACCCCGTATCTAACCTAGACGTAATAGATGTCGTAGCTAAATACTATGCAGATGACCCGGAGGTAAAGGTTCGATACGAGCTCAATAACAATAAGATGGTGGCCCAGTTTATCGGACCTACGATAACATCACCAGTGGACCCAAGTGATCCATGCGCATTCGGTATGAGTATATCCAATAGTGAGGTAGGTTATGCTTCTGTAAAATCTGTTGGATTATTATATAGGCTCGTATGTAAAAATGGACTTATGGCAGGTGACAGCGTCGAGCAGTGGCGTAGAACTCACAGGTACGATGCTGACTTAAGCGTCGGTGAAATGAGGGAGTCGCTTAATAACCTGGCGGCACACTTACCAAATCTTCTCGACGATTTCATGAAGTCTAAAGAGATCGAACTTGCAGACCCGATCGCTACGTTCGAGTTAATAAGGAATTCATTCAACCTGGCAAAGATTCAGCTTGAGCAGGTTCAGAGTGCATTTCTGGAAGAGCCAGAATTTAGTAAATTTGGCGTAGTTAATGCTATTACTAGAGCTGGTAACAGTAAAGAATTAACTCTGGAGCACAGAAACGAGCTACAGATAGTAGGGGGCCACGTACTGGAGATGACTGAAAAGGCATTCACCAGGGTCTCCGCATAGCAACCTCCTTTGTTGTGGGTGCTCTGGTCTCAGCCGGAGTGCCCTTGGTATATCCGCTACGGCGATGATATATAAATAAAAAAAAGGAGGAACCTTATGAGATAGATTTCGGGCAATAGCCTGGCATATATACCGCGTATTATTAAAGGGGAGGCTACCAACAGCCTCCTTTTTTATGGTATAAATAATTATCTAATATATGCACAGGAGGTATTATGCAATATGACAGTTAGAGTTGGAGTATTGACGAATTTTGGAGGTACGGAGTCAGAGTGGGACCAATTAGATGGGTTTATGGCAGCATACCCGGAAAAGAAGTTCTTTGTAAACAGCAACATAAAGTCATTAGATAAGAACTTTGCTGACAGGCTGGGGGATATCCCGCTGGTAGTTACTGCGAACCCGGATCTAGTGGTAGACTGGGAGTTGCTTAAGAAGTTAAACAGATTTGACCCGGCATTTGTCAGGGTGAAGTACGCCCCGCGTACAGACGTGCAGGCTCTGGCGGGGGAACTGGCTAGAAGACATACCGTAGTTTTGACCCTTATGAGATTTAGGACATTATCAAACTTGGAACAGACGGTACCAAACTACCGGGAGTACTACACCTACAAATCTCCGTATCAATATCTCGATAGGGAGCACATACCTACGGGCCAGCACGTGTGTGATCTTAGTGGGCTTGGTTGCCCATCGTGCCAGCTTTGTTCTCTACTTACATACAATACCCAAGAGCCGATAGAATCTCTTGAGCTATCGTCCAGTGGTGTATGTAAGTTTAATTGCATGGAATGTTTTGTCCCGTATTCACTTCGTGGGGGTAAGATATCATTTGATAACATTAGAATGAACTCTAAGCAGAAGGGGAAAAAACTAAAGAAGTAGGGGGTACAGTGATAGCAAGTGAAATGGAAGCTAGTAAGAAAATGTGCTGTACCAGGGGCTCCAAGAATTGCATCGGAAGTCGGTGTATGGCTTGGGTATGGGCTGAACCCAATACCGCCGGTCTTAGTAGACACGGCACATGCGGGTTAGTGCAGTATAATGAGCTAAATAAGTTTAATAGGGCTACAAAAAAGGGGTCTAACAATGACGAAAAAAAATGAACTGCAGCACCAAAATAGTGTATTATCCAATATCCTGGCTAGGGCTCGTATGTATGACAAGAATATACGAGATATGCGGAGGTACCATGCGTACAAAGATGAAATAGTTAGTACTGACGCCTCTGCGAAGGACCGACATACAGCCATAACAGCGCTAATAAGAATAATAAATGTATAGGGTGCTCGTGTGGTAGCATTAGTAGAGAAAGCACGCATAGCGCGTGCTTTTTTTAATACTTGACTTTACATTATTTTTTAGGTAGCATGTTCACTATATATAAATAAGGGGTACTGCGTATGTTACGATTAATGTGGATTTTTATATGGGATACTTGCAAGGTATTATGCATACCGCTTGGACCCTTTAAAGGTTTTGTATTCCAACGAACGTTGAAGGATAGGGGGTAATATGGTTGAATCAAGTGTGACGTGCTCTGTAGAGGGTAAATGTCTTGATATTAGATTGCTATGCAAGAGAGTTGCAATATTAGAAGAGGGTATGAAACTACTAATAGATGAGCGGGAAAACAGTGCCGTTCCAAAGGATATGCCGTCAGGTAAAACTATCACTAAATTTCTAAAAGTGTTTTCTGAATTATGCATATTTGAGGCAACTGTGAGAGAAACGCACCACATGGGAGTTTTTAAGAGCGAGGAGTGTCCTATTCCAGAGGTTGTAGAAATTACTAAGTGGCTCGGTACATTTACCTAAAGTTGTATGGGTCTATGTTATTTCTACGGAATGTATTCCCAACACCCCGTCCCTGACCATACTGAACTCCGGCGCTCGTGGCACTAAGAGCTCCGGCGGCGGCGAACATCGCAAGGGAATCGTTGTATTTTTTAGTAACTTTTTCCCGGGCTTTAGAAATCATGTCCTTGTATTTAAGTGGATCATCAATATCTACGGCCACGTTATACGCTTTATTTGCTTTACTCTTTATATGCCCGTAATCTTTGTCAAAGGTTTTCTTCCCCGAGTCAATTTTCTCAGTTATATTGCCCTTTATATTCTCCACTTTGTTTTTAGCAGCGTCGATCCTGTCGTCGAAAACATCAACCCATTCTTTATCCTGTAGGCGGTCTACACGACTCCGTAGGTCATCAGTTACTTTTTCAACAGAGTCAGTTGCGGTGTCCACCCCTTTTCTGATATCTTTCACTTTAGAGTCTACCGTTTCGGAAACGCCTTTAGCAGTACGCACGAATTCTTTCTTTTTATCCGCCGCCTGTAGTAGCTTGTCTGCTATATCCCCAGCATGCTCCTCTGATATAGGGGTTATTTTAGATAGGGCTTGCATATCTTTTTTAGTAAGTCGCCTACCGGTAGCTTCGGCATCCGCAAGTACGTTCTTTGCACGATATGCATCTGCCAGACGGGTATATGGTTTTTTCCCGCCTTCAACCGCCACCGCGGATATTCTACGGATTGAGTCTGCAAGACCATGGGATTTCATGTATGTTGCCAGCGCACCTCTTTTGCTGACTATAGCAATAGTAGCGTAGACTAGCGAAGGAAGGAGTGTCATCCCACCAATCGCACCACCAAGAATACCAGCCAACTGATGACTGCCGTGATTCTTGGATGTCTGTGCTCTATCAAAAGTAAAAGCCCCTGTGGGCTCAAACCCAGCTAGGAAACTGCCCACTAAGCTGTTCGGGTCACGTCTGTTCTCATGTGCTATCTGTGCGTCTGTTCTATTTCTCATATAATAAAGGTATCATATTTGATTTTATTTGTCAATTGAAGTATACTAATACATATACGATATTAGGAGGACATTATGAATACAAGTGAGATGATAATCGACGCAATAGCCCACCCAGGTCGCAAGTATTTAGAAACATCAGAGATACCGGACAACGCTGAGCCCATGATGGTGGCATATGAATATAGTGCTCTAAGGCTAGGAACCAAGAAGTCCAGGGACGTAGACGGGTCTGAGATTGTACTGGCTACAAACGACGGAGAAGTTCTTATAAACGAGTACCTGTATGACAGAGAGTGGGAAATTATGGACATACCCGTAGGATGGCACCAGGCCATTAAATCGTGGGCTAGGGGAGAAACCTCAATATCGGTTAATACTAGGACAATATTACTAACCGACACACCGCTTTCGGTCACAAAGGAAGAGATCACTGAGGGCGTATGGCGCAAACTATAATGGTATAAACCTATATTATATATTAATATGGGAGGTGCATTATGGGCTTGATTTACGGCGGAGGAGTTAGATATGCGTATCGTGGAATGATACAAGATTTCCTACTGGACTTCAGGGGTAATTTGTTATGTGGGGATCTTGAGATATCACACGATACTATAAAGTATTTCGGGGAGACGGTATGCGCCAGGTTCGGTAACAGCTTTACCCGGCAGTGCATTAGTAGCATAGCAACGCCAGTAGCTACAGACATTATAGTGTCGGACTATGACAGGATAGCAACCGTGGACAGGGCCATGGAAGATTATCGGCAATTAATAACAGCGAGTAGGGACAGTATAATAACCACAATACGTAATGTATGTGATGCATCAATGCCCAATTCTACCATGGTGCCATCCCCGTTCTGTGGATTACCCTGGGAATTTGAGCGTACATTTTTGTATACGGCTGCTTCTATCCACAAGGCAATGCAGAAACTAATGGGATCTTCGGAAACTAGAACGGTGGGAATTCTAGAGTACGTAAAAGAGGCCCTAAGTCACGGGGTTACTGATGTCATGCGTGTGTTTGGACGTGATATAGATAGTCTGGACAGGTATTGCCGAGCATATTTTGAGTTGGTGCGTAAGTGGAAGGTTCCAATTACCAGTGTTCCGCTACTTAATATATTCTTATTATCTCGCGATAGCCCAGTAAACATTTCCAATATGTGGGAGGATGGGCACATGGCTGAGATGAGCTCGCAATACGTGTGTACCGCACCTTCTTTCGGGAATAGCACGGAAACTGACTTGGCAACGGATATGAGTAAGTACATCACGGACAGCATTATAAAGTCTATAAAGGATATGAGTGAACGGGCATATCTTGACATACTTGCCGCGATTAGCCCAGTGCGACCTGCTGTGCTGGATAATATGTCAGGGGTATTTCCTCGCATGGATACTACCCCGGTACACAGTAATATCTTGATAGACCGGCATACTAGGATACTAGATCGAGCCATGTATGGGATAGACTGGGGGATTGATACTCCAGCAGGGTATGTGCATAAGGATGCTGCGAAGATGATACAGTTTCCGCTAAAAGGAGGTGGCAGCAAATGATAACATTAAGACCAGTATTTAAGGGAATTATAGAAGAATTTGTCAGTGGTCGACCGGGGGAAGTTCTGGTAGATATGTTGCACATGAAAGATGGTGTGCTGTCGTATAAAGGCAAAGTTTTAGCAGAATCGTGTCCTTACGGGGTTGCGTTCACCCACGACTATACAACAGAGGAATCCAGATTGATCGCAGGTTATCCAGGCGAAGATGTTAATGCCGCGTTCAAACACCGGCACATGCCAGAATGGTGGGAGATGGTACGCGTGGTAAGAGATATGTCTCGTGCGGAATACGGTAGGTCGCACACCATCTCAACTCCGTTTGTAGGTAGTGGCTTGGTAGCTTATAATACCATTATATGGTTCGCTACTGGAACCCACAAGGCTGCTAGGATAGCTATCCGTGATGATGATTGCAGTATATCGCCTGGCGCTCTCATCCACTTAGCTAAGGGCTTGACGCAGAATGTGGAAGCTATCCATAGGGTGTATGGGACAACGGCTCTTGAGTTGGATGAGAGTATACGCACGTATCTAAATATAATTAGTAAGTGGGATATCCTACTGGATACCCCTGCCAAAATAATGCTGTTTAGTAATGCATGGTATAGTCCAGAGTCAGTACCCCTTCCGTCAGAACCGGCTTTCGTGACATTCCTTGTAGACTATTTGAGAAGGAGTAGTAAAGAGCTACTCCAAGCATAAAAATAAAGGCCCCCGAGGGCCTTTTTTATCTCCGAAAATACTCGTCCCATATCTTAATAAGTACCATTATAGAGACTATACATACCGCAAAGAACAACTCCATCAAGTACCCGAGGTGTCGACCTCTTCCTTATCCTTGTGGTAACTATCTTCTGGGACATGCTTCGCAGGAATACCTAGATCTGGTAATACCTCTATGTTAGATAATGTCGCTAGGGCAGTATCGGGAGTTACTACTGGCGGAAGAGGCACACCGCCCCACGCAATATTTGAAACTCCGCTAGAAGGGCAGATGATGACCGGGCCATTGTACGAGCTAGCGTGTAGCGCGTTCGTCTTGGTAGTTCCATCAACATCCAATGTGCTATGTAGCTGAACTCCTCCGATAGTCTCCATGGTCCCTAGTAATTTCACACCCTCTCCCACCTCTAACTTCTTATTAAGCAGAACGTTATCCCTAACTTCGAGTTCTTTCCTAAGTAGGGCACTGTCCATTACGTCTAGCTTGAGATGGAATAGTACGTCCTCATGGACCTCAAGTTTCTTATGTATCTCGACATTCTCGTCAACTTCCAAATTTTTTTCCATATGCACATTATGTGTGACGTATAACTCGCCATCCAGTGTTAGCTTGGGCGTGTGCATAAATACTTCCCCCGCTTTCCAACCATCTCCGTTTGGGTCGTCGTTTCTTTCCACATGCACTTGGAACACACTGCCCCAACCGTCGGGAACGTTTCCGTCATCCATGCCATATAGTGGGTTCATAATTGGTTCTTCGGATCCGCGTCTGTCTTCCATTTTACTGACGCCTTTTTTTAGAAGACGAATGTCAATGAAGTCACCATCCTCTCCCACACTAACCCATAGACGATCTGCTTTTTTGGGGTCGGTTTTATCTCTTAAAGATATATCTATGTTAGTTTTATTATCATCGTAATATGTATGCAGATGGGCCCTACCCCCATTCCACACGTTGAGCTGATTCTCTAACACTTGATAACAGTAATTCTTTATATTGGTATATAACCTTTGACATAGGTGGGTTACAAAATTGTAATTGAATCCACCGCGCTCTACGATTATCTTATTACCAAACCTGCTTTTTATAACTGTGCTCCCAGGGGCAACTTTTTCTGCGCCCTTCTTATACGACATGGCATCTTCCCGGAGAGCGTCCAGCGCCTCGGTTGCACCGGCGGACCCAACTGTTCCACCCACTAATGATGTTGCAGCTCTCATCGCATCGTCAGATCTATCATCTAATCTGATGGACTGCATTGTGCTGTCTACATCTGAAGATCCCTCCTGGGCACCAGTCCCAAACCCTATAATACACGCCCACCCAGATGCGTCAATAAGTGCCACACACTCACATAGCGGTTCTATAGTTGAGTATATGCCTTCTCCATTTGCCGGGTGGTAATACGGAGAATATATGGGGACATTGGAATACCTCTGCCCTGTCCTATCTATGGAAATATCCGCGGAGTGCCCGTAATTTCTAATAGAATCTACAACGCCCCGTTCAATCTGGCACCCTTCTGAAGGGCGCGAGTTGCCAGTAGCTCCACCGAGTGCCGCACCTAATAGTATATCTTCTAACACTAATACCACCGTCCTTATTTTAAATTGTATGCCCAGTATACCACTCATGGACAGATTTGTAAAGAAACAGGCTAGTTGACAATATTTTTTAAGTGTGTTATTCTTAACTAAAGGATTGGACTAATTTAGGAGAAAAAACAATGACATTTTTGCGCATCGAGCCCAGCATTAAGACTTCTGGGTACAAGCTCCCACAGCTAAAAGCTGACTGGGATAGAGCAATTGTAGAATATATATTTAACAACTTCCCATTTTTACAGGAAGCACAGCCACAGAATAGTGCGATAGTTACGGACGAGGATAACAAGAGGTTCGGGATTATTTATTTCAGTATGGGACAGGCGGTCTTTGGAGTACCTTATGTCGTAGATAGTGGCACATTAAACAAAGTAGTGTCATTTATATACGAGGATAATATGTATCCGCTAAATGAGAGTAACTTTGAAGATCTAGTAGGGGACACAGGTGCAGAGCCATCCCTAGCCGAGCCTGAGACTGGGATACTATCCCACTCACCGGATTATTCTAACTCAGAAGAGCAGATTGCTAATCAATCCCCTGATGAGTCATATCCGAAAACAGCGTCAATTATAGGGTACCCAGAGGATATTATAAAGTATAGGGGTAAGCTGGAAAGCGTACTCCAGCCAATGGGAAACCAGCTAGTTTCTCTAATAGACAATGTTAATATAACTCCTCTTGACGTCGCTGTTAGTGACATCATTGTATATTATATTAATTCAGAAGATAGGAAAATGTATGTTTACAAAGGGACCAAGGAGTACCTGGATGTAGATATGAACGAAGTACCTATTGCAGCCGTACCTAATTATTTTAAAAGTCTTGGGTACAGTCCCGAGAAGATAGAAAAAATACTAACTGATAAACTACATATTATTTCCCCAGAGCGGAATAAGAAGAAACAACTTATTATTGAGAATGGTTTCTACGCAGTAGATTGTGCAGATGGTACTACCAGAAAAGGCATGAAAATAGGAAAACTATTTTTATTCTCAGACGGTTCGTACGCCATAGCGAGGAGAGCAAGGGGTAGACAGATTGAGAGGATCAATCTCCCGTACAGAAATGTCTCGTCTATTCGCACAGGGGATGAGTTTTCACTTATAATAAAAGGTCAGAATTCGGATGAGGTGAATGTTATCCCTCTGAAAGCAGAGTACGTGTATTCTAAATTTGATAAGCCCGACCTGATTGAGATATCTACCGAAGAGCTATTGCCAAACTTCCCATACCCAGATTTTAATAAACGTCTTGTAACATCGAAGAGAGTTCCACAGTTTATATTAGTGGATGGGAAAGAATCGAGCATAGTATCTCCGGGCACAAAGGTTTTGATGATGACGGAGGAAGTATCTGTTAAAAGGGAAGAAACATACGAGGAGACTACCGAGGTTGCTGCAAAACACTTCATGGGGGATATACATATTGACTCCTTGGAGACTGCGAAACTGTTTGGTACCTCCGCGTTAGATATTGGCAAATTTGCATTTTTGATGACTACGGTCGGTGCTGAGGAATACCAGGAAGCTTTTGACAACGTTAAAAGTACAGGTATGGGCCATGTTAAATTGGGATCGTATGTTGATGGGTTTGATTTGAAACTTAAGGCCATGGAGAAATTAGCTGGGTGGGAACTTCCAGCAATAGACCTATATATCCTCTCCAAGTTCGCCGCGGAAGACCAAATACAAATGACCAATGCAGATATAGTTAAGATTATCGGAACAGGGACAGTTAACACAGATAATGTTTCCAGGTTTATTGAGTATGTTCCGCAGTTAGACGAAGTTCTGGCTGTTCTTACTAAGATCATAATAAATGCGCAGCTATATGGTCCGACGGATGTTGCTAGTGCAGCAGAGTCTGTATATAACTCGCTTAGTTCTTTTGTCGAAAGATTGAGAGAAATTGATTCCTTATATGGAGAATAGGCATGTTAATAATATTCGAGCCTTCGGGGCAAACGCTCACACATACATTCACATCTGATGCAATACTCGGACCTCTGTATGTTAGAAACTTAACTACAGACCAGGCTGAGATATTGCTTACGATTACCATTCCTTCTCAGGCAGAGGCGTTTACGACTGTTCACTATAACGATGCAGACGTAAACGATACAATAGTTTCAGAAGATATACTTATTGATCGTATATCTGGGACCCTGGTTCCGAGCGGGACTATTTTAACCGCTACGTCTGAAATGAACGCTGAGTTTTTACAGATATACACAGAGGTCGTCAGTGAGCCAACTCAGGCCCAGATGACCAGTGCTCTAACTCTTATTGACGATATAAAGACTATAAATACTGATATGCGTGCATCCCAGGCTGCTATATCCACGGAAGCAACCCTGGTTGGCATATCCGCTCTTATCGGATCACGCATTACAAAGTGTAATACTGATAGTGTAACAATAGCTGGAACCGTGCCAGTATCCCTGCCAGCAGCATCGATTAGTAATAATCTTATGAAAGTTAAGGTGGTTGAAGACGATGTAGCTAGCGTAACTCAGCAAACTATAAATGATTTATTATCCGGACTAACGTCCCTTCGATCTATAGCAGCTACTGATGTTACTTTGACAGTAAACCACGTAGCTACCGCTTCCCTTTTGGGAACTATATCATCTAAAGTCGATGATGTGGTTGACGCGGTTAACAGTATGGTCAGGGTTGTAAATGTGTCCGTACCACCTCTTTCAGTAGATATGACAGGTCTTCTTCCTTTTGAGGACACGGGTAGTACTGAGAGAAAAGCTTTGACAGATACGAATGGTCGAATTATACTTTCACCTGACACACTGATTGGGATTGACCCTATCGCTGTAGCTCCTGGGACTACGTCCGTATCACATACTGACTCGGTCACACTTGGTGCCGGGGAATCCGGACTTGTGTTTGTGTCTGAAACTAAGATGTTCATATACAACATCACAGCTACGACCGGAAATAAACAGTGCAAATTGGAGATATTACAGAACATTAGTGGCTCAGACACTGTAAAATATACAGAGGACTACACCACACAACAATCAGTGGACGATTTTACATACGAACCTCCAAAGCCAGCTATATACCGTGATGTATTAAAGGTTAGAATTACAAATACTAGCAGCGGTACTATCCAGGTATACGTAGCAATAGAGTATGAGGGGATATCTTAAGGAATATATTATGATTAGGACACCACTTACAAAACTTAATACAGGCGACGTACTTATAATGGGTCCATATAAACGACATATGAAACACATTCCTGATACAATTGTGCAAAGCGCAACAGATTCTAAATTTTCACATGCGGGTTTTTATTTCCACGTGGACGACGTTCCTGCGGAGATACGGAAAGATTACGATTGCGGATGCGAGCACTGGATATTTGAAGCCAATAAGCACGAGAGCCCATTTATGCCGTTCATGAAAACTGAATATCTCGAAGACTATGAGTGGCAGGCGCTAAGGTTAAAGATGGAGTACAGAGAATATCTCCCAGATATAATAGCCACCATCGCAGGATACGATTGCGATATACATAATTTTTGGTCGACTTACTTTATGGGCACATTAATGTTTCTCCCTAAATGTCTACGGATGATAAAGTCATGGGTATTTAGCCAGCCGAATCCGTTTGCAATTGACCGAGCACACTACTGTTCTGAGATAGTTGTTGCTGCACATGAGTCCGTGGGACTTGACATTGCGTATAATATAGGGTTAAATAGAGATAGTATATGTGCAAAAGACTTTCAGAGGTGTACATTTTTTAATAGGGTGAGATATTAGTATGACTATTTATGATAACTACATTATAATCGATGGTAAAATGGTATCCCTGAGCACTACAGGGGAAACAACCACTTCTGAAGAGGTGACCACCACAACAACCCCTACAGACAAGTTTATCTGGGGAATATCATGGTCGACTGACGATGGTACTCGGGTAGAGTGGATGTTCGACGGTACAGCGGACAGCTTTAACGTATATCGCGTAGGGACAACAACCAATACACTCTTAGTTAATACTACCGAGTCTTACTACGAATACTCGTCCGGGGACGCTTCAGATCAATACTTAGTCGAAGCTATCCAGGATGGTTCCGCCGTAGATACAGTTACGGTAGATATTGATACATATCTACTAGATACTAACATGCGTATTTACGGAACCATAGTTACTATGGGCGGGCAACCCGCAGATGGAGCAGAGGTATTTATTTATACTGAATCGCAAATTAATGAATTTGCACATCGCACGTTAATGTCAAAACTAAGGCTCATAGATATAACCGATGATGATGGGAATTTCCACTTTTACGTGAGACGTGGTCTTACAGTGTCCCTGTCTATACCGTTTGCATTTGTTAGGAAAACCCTCACACTCCCAACAAACATACCCTCATTGGATATAATAGAGTACGCCGATATAGGGATGTGATTCCTTGTGCTCTGCGAAAACTTCATAAAGATAGCAATCATAAATAACCGAACCCTCGCGGAAATTAACGATATGTTAGTGGGTTTTAGAATGTCTTCCGTGACAGAAGCCGACATTGTCGCGGTTGTAGCCCAGTTACCGAGCAAATACCACGCTTCATTTATGTCGTTAGATCTGTTTGCCAAACCTATAACCGTACCACCAATGATCACATACTCAGACTTGTCCTGGGAAGAAGTCATGCTCATAAAAGACATCTCAGACAAGATGGCCGAGGTTATTCAGCTTGGAATACTGTTAAAGGTCAACGGGTTCATCGATATACTCAAGAAAAGATACATAGGCTGCTTTGAACCATACCTGTTAGATTTATATAAAAAATATGTATTTAACGTTGACAGGGTATCCGCAGTAGAATTCTACCAGTACGTACAGGACGGTAAAATTACAGGAGTCACGTCTCATTTAGTCCAGGCTCTATCAAACCCTTCTTTTGCAGAGTTCCTGGTGACTGGCCAGAGCTCCGATGATCTTAACATGCTAGTTAAGAACGCTGGACAGGTAGCCTACGCTAAATTTATGGAGTGCTTCCAAACAAATAATCCCGCAGAAGCTCAAAAGTGGGCACAAGTTCTCATTAAAGCAGCACAAGTTAAAACACCTACTAAGAAGAACGACCTACTTGATCAGCTGGAACAGCTCAGCGTTGAGTGGGATGAGAAGACAAACGCGCATTCCGAAGTACCTCAGATGACCGAGGACATAGACGACCCAGACCCGTTGGATGACGAGCTCCCAGAATAAGGTATAAAATCACATACTAATATTAGGAGGGTTCTATGACTAAGATGATCAAAAAGGAAGTTACTATCATGATACAGAAAGCTAACTTTGAGAGGTGTGAATTAGATGGTGCAGGCTGTCAGATAATATTCTCATCCGGGATGTTAAAGATACGCGGAAACATATTCAAAAAAACAGCTCCTGGAACATCCACCTGCAGAGCATGCGGGAATAAGATAAAAAAAGGTGATGTGTGTATTTCTTTCCAGTACGACTTTGATAACAACCACACGGATATCGTTGGGAATAGCATATATTCTAGTCACGTTTACATACACGACAAATGTGAAATTGATAACGAGATTCACCTGAGCGAAGGTGATATGGTATCCGAGAAAACTCTTAGAAGGTTCTACCCAGACATACCGGATACAGAATACAAAGAGATATGCATCGTAATAGGCAACGAAATATTCGGACGTGTGGACCTAGACGATGGCGAACATGTATTTAAGAAGTTGGGCTAGCCTGACGGAGAAAGGTCGCCCTCGGTAACAGCTCTACCAAGATATCTAATAAGTCTCTCAGGGATATGCGAATAAGCAGTCTCTGAGAGATACCATCCTGCGTTCTTCACTGGTCATGCTGAATACCCCCACTTCTTTTTAATAATAGCTGCTACCTTCATATAGTTTACAGCGTGTACAGTGTCGTCTGGATTAGTCTGCTCATGAGTGTAGTATTCTTCCATGTCGCCATGTCGATCTTTTCTATATTCTATTCGTACATTAAGAAAATCCTGTATAAAATCTTTTCTAATCTGCAGTGCTCTTGGCCATATTATCTCAGATTGTTTTATGCCTCTGAATAAATCCGTTATCTGTGCGTCTCTATTAATAGTATATGTTTTCTTTTTACCGTTGTACTTTAGGGGGCATATCTGTGTCCCACTATTGTACACTTCAAATACCCGGTTAGCCCCAAATACTTTTTTTAGTTTTGGGTTCTGATACCCAGCGCCCACACCCCAGTCTGTTCCAAGGGCGGTCCACGAGAACATGCCAAGCCTATAACAAATATCATCTAGCTGGGCGTTCTGGTCTATGTCCTTGCCTTTCATGTACTTTTTAAGATGTACAATCTTCATCCTACCATCTACAATGGCCCCTATGACAAATACTGTAAATGACACCGTCCCCAGACCCCAGTCAATACCAGCAAACAGCGGGTACATGTGATATTTTGCCTGGATCTGGTCAATCGGGCAATTGTCGTACTGCTCGCACTCGAAATCTCTTTCATTTAGAGGTACCTCAGAGGAGTCGAAGGGCAACCCTAATATTTCGTTATAAAGTGTTACCCGATCGGTATTCTTCACCTTGATGTAAAATTTAAGATACCTATCTGCGTCCATGATTCCTGCAAGGAGAAGCTGCGGCATTCTAAACCCACGCATGAATCTAGTCTCACCCAGTTGATATCTCCCCTGCCACGATCCGTTTAATACGTTTAAAATTGTTGTTCTTTTAGAAGTTTTGTAGCAGTTGCTACAGATTATGCCTGCCCGTCCGATGTTTCGTAACCCTAGTATATTATGTTTCCCACACACATGGCACGCAACTACCCATTCCTCAGCAGTGGATTTATTCATAAAGGTGGTGGATAATATATTATCTATTGCTTTTGGGGTTCCTGTGTATATGGTTACCCCACCGTCTTTGGCATGAGACAGACATTCGTTTGCAACATATATAGCATCCGAAGTTATATCCTGCATTTCATCAATGTATAGCCTATCCCCAGGGATACCACGAGCAGTATCACCATTTCCCCTGAGTGTGATTAAATCTATAGCCGACAGATTCGCAAATCGAATCATGGATTGGGAATTTACACAATGTGAGGCTCTTGTGAAATTTACGCGGATCAACTTGTTACCGTAAACTGTGTCAGTTAGCCTGTCTCGGTGGAACCTTTTTACGTGATTATTCGTAGCACTTGCATAGATATAGTTTAATCTTGTAAGGCACGCCTCCGCGGTCAGTCTGTTGCCGATGAACGTGGATTTTTCAATCTGCCGACCACCCATAACTATTATATCTGGGTGGTTTACGTTGTATATTCTCTGCCACCATGGGCGCTTAGCTAAGCTGAACGGCTCCCCTTTAGAAGTGAACGCTAATTCGGAAAATTTAGATATTGAGTAAGTGCCCATAATATACATAGTACCCCGGTTTACACTAATTTGTCAACTATAATTTGACTTTGCCATATTCAATATGATACTATCTACTAAGTGAAAAACAATATCGAAGTAGGGGGAATTCATGCCAGAGTTAGATTATATTAAGTATGTAGGTAGTAAGGGGTTTCTGGAAGACCAGTGCTCTGCTGAGCTGTTCGACTTCAGTGATGCCAACTTTAATGAGAACAGCAGAATGGAGGCAGCCACACTTGTATCTACAGCATGCTTCGAGACAGACTCAGGATTTAATAAGGAAAAGTTGTATAACACCTTTGTCAAGAAATGCGAGACTCCATTAGAGTTTATCCGTAGTAACTATGTTGGTACGGGTATCAAGCAATCATACAGGAATATAAAATTTGAAACATTTGGTGAAGGTATGGACGGGACTGGCAAAGCAGCAGTTAAAGAGTATAACTCTATCATACAGGCCCATAAAGATACAATAGCATGTTTCAAACTGAGAATACCACTAAAGGTAGTTGGGCACATAGTACGGCATAGAAACTTCTCATTTATGCAAACTAGTCGGAGGTACACCAAAGTAGAACCGTACGATTTCTATATAAACGAGAAGGTCCCCCGGAACATGGCAAAGAGTCAGATAAGAAGTGGAATCGAGTCCTATCAGAGGTTACTTGAGTTGGGAATTAAACCGGAAGATGCAAGAGACGTACTACCATCGTATGCCCTAATGACAACCTTATGGGTTATGGGTGATGTCAAAGCTTTCCAGAATTTCTTTAGACTACGATACTACGAAAACCTGATATCGGGAAAGGTAATGCATGAGACCTTCGACACCGCCAAAGCTATGATTCTCCTCATAGAAGAGCATCAGCCCACCTTGTATAACCGGATGAAGCACATGAAATCTGGTATAAACAAGTAACAAAAGGAGGCTATTATGGCAGAAAAGGTATGGTATTGGAAATTAATAAAGAAGCTCCAGGATGTGCACCCTGGCCCTGCATTAAAGAAATTAAGAGAGGGGCGGCAAAGAAAAGAGCAGGACGCAAAGATAGCAGACGTAGCTGCATTCGTAGGATTAAAGGTGTCCTCCCTGCAATCTTACGAGAAGGGTATTGAGGAACATCTCATAGCCCCAAAGGAAGTTATGACCGCACTAGCTGCAAGGTTGTTCGTAGATCTGGACGATTTCCCAAAGATACGGGATTATTATTTGCCTAAGAAGGCTAATAGTAACGTTGAGATAATGAGGCCGACGATCCGAGCTCAAGAGGAATCTACGGTGGAAAACCAGGTGGATGATGGCAAAACCACAGACAAAATTGTAGTAGAGGTTCATAGCGATCTAGAAGAACCTATCCAGGTTGAAATGAACATTGACAACGCGGGGCATGTCCATGTTTTTCTGTACGGTACGGATACCGAAGTTAGGAAAGCAACATGGATGCCGGCCGCTACAAATAAATACGGGAGTAACGATAAGAGATACACCCCAACACTTAGAAAAACAATATATTAATAAGGAGGGGGGTTTCCCCTCTTTTTTTACTAGGGAGATACAACAATGATTAAGATAGCATTATGTGGTCACAGATCAGTAGGTAAGACTACTGCTGCCGAATTCTTTTACAACAGGCTAACTGGGAAGGGGATGCGGATAGCGAAGTATGATCTACATTACCCTGTCGTGGCTTTACTGAAGCACCTGGGGGTAACTAAGCAGAAGAAGATAGATGGCATGATAAAGAGCGCCTACGAATATTTGGGTGAGGATATTTTTATAAAGGCCTTCGATGCCCGTACCACCAAATCTTCTACACAATCATATATTATAGATAACGTGCACACTAAGCGCGAGTACGAATACCTAGTTAACAACGGATATCTATTTATATCGGTTCATATGGACGACTACCTGGAAAAAGTAGACGCGGTTGAGTATATGAAACCGTTCTTTTCCTTATACAACTTTGGAGCAAGGGAGGATTTCATGAACGATCTAGAAATACTAATACATAGGATATTAATACATTATGGCAGTTAGAGCACAACTGGTAAACGGAAAAACAAAGTGGATATTGTTAAGAGACAGTGTAGATATAGAGAACTTTTACGGATTGCCACAACGTACTTTTAAGGGTAGATCATATGTAGAGCTAACATATCACTCTGGGAACAAGGTCATGGAACTTGGATGGGACATCTCTGATGAACTACTGGATGCTATTATGTGTATTACAGAAAACATGCTCATGCCGTTGGTCCTTCCGCAGGACATAAAATATAGCACAACACTCACACCCTTCCCCGAGCAGAAGAAGAATATTATGCTACTAGCCGCAAAAGAAATGAAGTGCCTTTTTTCAGATGTCGGCACCGGTAAAACAGCTATGTGTCTAACCCTAATGAACAGCAGACCTGACCTTAAGTTCTTGGTAATTACTCGTAACGCTATACGTTACAGCTGGCTATATGAGCGAGACAAGTTCTTCCCAGAGTTGGATTTGGGGACATACAAGGATAGATCCAAACCTGGTAAAACCAGGATCAACCAAGTAAAGGAACACAGGAACATAGTAGTCAGTTATAATGCCCTTAGTCAGAAGTTCTTTGGTGAGTGGATAAATGATTACTCCCCGGATGTTGTTATATGTGACGAGTCTCACAACATAAAGAATAGACTTGCCCAAACAAGGTATATTCGAATGAAAGAGATGTTTTATCCCCGCGCTGTTTTCTACATGGCAACCGCAACCCCGATGCCAAGAGAGTATTTGGACGTGTATACCCAGTATTTTTTAGCTTACTATGGATACCCGATAAAATACTTGGATCAAATATATCAGAGGTACTATTTCAAAATAAATGTAGAAGATCGGGAAGTGCACCTACCTAAGCTAGAACTAAGTAACGACTTCCGGACCAGATTTATAGCCCCTTTTGCAGCAGTTGGAGAAAAACCAGCTAACTTGCCAGCGCTACACTACCACGATATACCAGTTGAAATGAGTGCTGCTCAGGAGAGAGCATATAATCAGGCAAAGGAAGAGATGATAGCTGAACTCCCATCAAGAAATGCTCTTTTGGTCAATTCCCTACAGCAGACATCTTATTTATTCAGGATAGCTACTGGGTTTTTATCTGACGGGGTAACCGGCGAGATAACTAGATACCCTACCCCATTTAGGTTTGAGGCTCTGCAGTATATTCTTGACAGGCATCCTGACAGCAAGGTTATAATATGGTGTCACTTCAAGGAGAACGTCAGAATGGTGTGCGAATACTTGGCGTCCAAGGGTGAGAAATATACATTTACACACGGTGGTATGGATCATTCAGCGGCCATTGCAGAATTCAGAGACGGAGATGCTCGGATAATAGTCGCAACTTATGGAACAATATCCTCCGGGTTAAACTTGCAGTTCGCCAATATTAGTATAAAGTTTACTATACCCATAGAAGCTAAAAATAGTTACCAAAGTGATGGTAGAATACATCGTACTGGCCAGACAAAAGAATGTCACATATATACATTATTTAGTCGTGGAACTTTTGAAGAGAAGTTTTCCAAGGTTTGTCTGCAGAGAGTTAATATGAACAAAGATGTCCACTCAATAGGCCGTGTTAAACTCATAAACATGGTATAAAAAAATATTAAATACCTTGATTATCATCGTAGAATAAGCTAGGATATAATCATCAAATTAGGAGGATTGCGAATGAAAAATTTGGAAGTGAACACAACTGGACTTAAGATGCTCGGGAAGATACGAATGGGTGAAAAGAGGGGTAATAGACCGGTGGCCCTCGATTATTTCGTACTGAATGGGTGTCCGGAATTAGAGAAACTTTTCTCTATGAAAGGTATCGATAGTGAAGGCCCGGTGAATGTAAAAGAGATTCCAATCATGTTCCCGAATGTACCATTGGAAGATCTTCTTTCACTGCACCTTAAATTCTACAAGGGCAACGGGGAGAAGAGATGCTGGGGAAACGGGGTGGACGCTCGTTGGAAATTGGAGGATGGTACTTGGAAAGAAATTGACTGCCAGTACTACGACTGTAAGTATTATAAGCAGCAGAATGGTGGATGCGCTAAGAAAGCCATCATACGGGTGTTAGTGCCCGCCTCTGACAGAATTGGATACTACCAGATTGATACTGGTGTGATGAGCTACACAGCTCTTCTCGACCAGCTGCATATGGTACAGAGCCAATTGGGCAGGTATTGGGGGATCCCCCTCGTAATGTACATGGGCAAAGAGCATCCCATAATGCCCGACCCAAAGACAGGTCGCGTATGCAGATCAAAAATGGCTGTGAACGTAATGCGCATCAAGTATCCAGAAAGCATGGATAATATGATTGCAAAATATTCGCTCGATAGTTCTCAGGAAGCTCATATTAACATTGTTAATGAGGCAGATGAGGATGATTATATCCTCGAAGATACTGACGAAGCGGCAAGCACTCCCATGGAAGGTCCAATAGATAATGCACCTGAGGTTGAAGTCGAAACTATAGACTCTGAAATAGTAGACCCCACTAAGAAGAAAGGTCTTGATAACCTTGCTGCACTTAAGGGAGAGAATACCCCACCCGTTGAAAAAGAAAGCGCTATACCACCGATCCCAACGTCGCTCGCCGAACTAGGGGGGATGCCTGTAAAAGCGTTGCGTAAGCTAGCTACACGCGAAGGATTCCGTAATACATCTAAGATGGATAAGCCCATGGCTATAAAAGCTTTGGGAGACAAACTATTTCCAGAGAAAGAAGGGGCGGTAGATGCTGACGAGAAGAAGGGAGAACCTGAGGCTAAAAAGGAAGTTGCAGCGACAACTAGCGAACCCGTTATCGACCCAGCAACTACGGGCGATAAAGTTGAGACTGGTAATGAAGAGGCTCCAAAAGAACCCGTCGCAGAAGGTCCGAGTGTTGCCCTTGTCGACACACTATGTGCAAAAGTTCAAGCTTGGGGAGCCAAGAACATCGAAATAGCTAAGCAGATAAAAGCTCAGTACGGCCTCGAAGGCACGGCGGTGGATTGGACTGTGGACGAACTGCAGACTGTTATCGGTGAGATAAGAAAACGAACAGCAAAACCTGCTGACAAACCCGTCGATAAACCTGTCGATAAACCTGTCGATAAACCTGTCGAAACACCCCCTGTTAAGGAAGAAGTAACTCCTCCTGTTAAGGAAGAAGTAATTCCTCCTGTTAAGGAAGAAGTAACTCATCCTGTTAAGGAAGAAGTAACTCCTCCTGTTAAGGAAGAAGTAACTCCTCCGACCGGTGCAGCAGGAGCCCCCGCAGGCGGTGACGCAGAACTTGAGACTAGACGGGCAGCCCTGTTAGCACTTGTAGCTAAATACGAGGATCAACCTAAGCTCAAAACAATAGTATCATTTG